>Ga0070729_10000374_pt1 | contig 97564 bp, 94 predicted proteins | sample tdDd472_FD_66725 | JGI IMG/M metagenome (GOLD analysis project Ga0070729, IMG submission 66725) | Marine sediment microbial communities from the Atlantic coast under amendment with organic carbon and nitrate - tdDd47.2 | ecosystem: Environmental > Aquatic > Marine > Coastal > Sediment | place...
ATTTCTCTGATCACCTGCCAGAAAGGACCGCTCTGAACAATCAGCGATCCCGATTCTATCGTTTCGTTATTCTCTTTGAACCGGGCTAATAAAGCGGGATTTCTATCTGGATCAATAATATCAACATTGATCCCGTTAAGAGCGGAATACTGATCGAGAATACCCATTATCTGTTTGGGTTCTCTTCCCTGTTTGTATAAGGCGTATATTGTTACATCATTTTCCAGCTCATTAATAATGAGTTTTGTCTCATCAGTTAAACTGAAGATTCCTCTTTCTGTCATATCAAACTGAATGTCTACTGTTTCAGTAATCAGATTGATAATCAGAAGGGCGGCAATTACAAAAGCCGTGATCAATAGTGAATAAGCTGCCTGTTTTAATTTAATATCTAATAATTTCATATGATTATGCCTCTTTCGACCAGCGTCTTTTTTCTATCTGCTGGCTTGTCACAAATAGAATAAGTGCTGAAAAGGAGATGTAATAAACAACATCAGCAAGCCTGATTATTCCAAGCGGAAAATATGAAAACCGGGTGGTCAGGGAAATCCAGCTGATTGTTTTTGCAATAAGAGAAAAATACAATTCTGCTTTTGCGAAATAGATAATCGCCACAATGGCCGAAGAAACTGCAAATGCAATTAATGAAAAAACCAGATTTCCACTGTTTTTATAGACTCTATAGAGAATGATAAAGATTAGGATTATTGCAAAAAGTGCTCCCGTTAGAGGAGATGTCGGTACGATAGGGACCAGAAAATCAGCAAACCAGGTCAGAATTATCGCGCAGAAACTGATGATGGCTGCAGAGGCCATGCTCTCTGTTGACGCCGACACCAGTATTCCCAATGTGATAAAAGATGCGCCAAGAAGAAAGAATCCGATATAAGTTCCGATTATTTTTGCAACCTCCAGGTTCCCGTGAAAGGAAAGCAGTAAAGGGTATAGAAACGTGATGGCCAGAGTGAAGAAAAAAACAGTCAGTGGAGCCAGGAATTTCCCGATAACAATCTCCAGAGGTGTAACCGGTGCAGTGAGAAGGAGCTGGTCTGTACGGCTTTTTTTCTCTTCTGAAAATACCTTCATTGTCAGCAGGGGAACGACTAGTACAAAAATTAAAATCAGAGATCCGAGGAACTCCGCATATTGTTTGTTCATGGCAAATACATTCTGAGTGGTGAATAAAACACCGGACAGCAGCAGGAAGGTTCCCATGAAAATATATGCTGATGGTGTCTGGTAATAGGATTTCAATTCCCTTTTAAAAATTGCCCACATCTCAGGCCTCCTTTTCCATTGTAGTCAGATTGAGGAAGATATCTTCAAGACTCATATCTATAGGACGCATCTGAAGTATGGGGAGAGAATTCCGGCTCATGGAGTAAAATACTTCTTCTCTGATATCGGCACCGTTCTGTGCTTCGAGATACAAGTCGCTGATTCCCGATTCATCGGCATCGCCACAGCTAATATTGGTCAGGTTCTCTACTGATTCAATAGCCTTTTCTATAAGCGATTTCTCACCTTTGATTTTCAGGTGCAGCTGATTGGTTCCTTCCAGTCGCCTCGAAAGGTTTTCCGGGCTGTCAGATGCTACAATATTTCCCTTATTCATAATAAGCACACGACCGCATACAGCGGAAACTTCAGGCAGTATATGGGAACTTAAGATTATTGTGTGATCACCGCTCAGGGTTTTAATCAGGTTCCTGATTTCAATTATCTGTTTGGGATCGAGGCCCACCGTAGGTTCATCTAGAATCAGAAGTTTCGGATTGCCGACAAGAGCCTGGGAGAGACCCACTCTCTGCTTATATCCCTTTGACAGATTTTTGATCAACCGGCCCCGCACATCTCCGATTTTGACTAGATCCATGATTTTTTCCATATCTTCTTTCAGATCGTGGCGCTTTACTTTTTTCAGTTCACCGGCGAATGTAAGATATTCCATAACAGTCATATCCATATAAAGAGGTGGAATCTCCGGAAGATAACCGATGGATTTTTTTACTTCAATAGGATTCTCAGTCACATCGAAACCATTTACGGAAATAGAACCGGAAGTCGGTGAAAGATAACCGGATATCATATTCATCGTCGTAGATTTACCGGCTCCATTCGGTCCGAGAAATCCTATGATTTCACCTTTATTAATGTGAAAACTGATATTATTTACAGCTTTGTGCTGGCCGTAGTTTTTACTCAGTTCTTCTGCTTTTATCAAAATTCTGCTCCTTCTGGGAGATATTCAAATTATTAATTGTTGAGTTTTCAGTTGATGGATTTTATCATCTAACTATCCTATAAACAAGAGAGAATATTTTCTGTAACAAAATTGAATATGATTTTGAAAAAAAGAAATGTATAATCGTTAATTATAGTAAACCAATTCAAAATTTATATATGGAGAAAAGAATTATGACAGCAGCGGTACAGAGTATTCTGGATATTTTTGAAGAACTGAATAAGGTTCCCCGGCAATCGGAAAAAGAGGAGCAGATTCAAAAATGGCTCACAAACTGGGCAGATAAAAACGGTTTTAAATATATAACCGATGAATCACTCAATGTAAATATAAAAATCCCGGCGACAAAAGGATATGAAAACGCACAGTCTCTGGTAATTCAGGGACACATGGATATGGTCTGTGAAAAAATCGAGGGATCGACACACGATTTCTCCAAAGATCCTATCAGGCATATTATTGAAGGTGATTGGCTGAGCGCATTTGAAACAAGTCTCGGCGCTGATAATGGAATTGCCATTGCAATGGCTCTTGCCGCAGCTCTCGATAAAAATATTGAGCATCCCCCTTATGAAATACTCATCACAACTGCAGAAGAGACCGGGTTGTACGGTGCGAACGCCCTTAAACCGGATTTTGTTGATGGTAAAATTTTACTCAATCTCGATTCTGAAGATGAGGGGATTTTCACTGTAGGATGTGCCGGAGGGAATGAAACACATATCCACCTTCCTCTTGAGTTTGAAGGGATTCCCGATGATTTTGAACTGTTCCAGCTGACTGTTACCGGTCTATTAGGCGGGCATTCCGGTGTGGATATCAATAGCAATAGAGAAAGCTCCAATGTTCTTATCACTCGATTAGTATCTGATGTGAGAATGGAGCTTGAGGCTCATATAGTAGATTTCTCCGGTGGTACGGCACACAATTCCCTTGCGAGAAAATCCGATGTGGTAGTGGCTATTAAAAAAGGTAATAAAACGGAACTGGACGCAGCTGTAGCATCGTCTATGGATCTTCTGAAGATAGAAAACTCAGCGGTAGATACAGGTCTGGTTATTAAAGTGGAATCACCTGTAAAGTCATATAATAAGATGCTGACTGAAGAATCAGCAGTGAAGTCTGTGAATCTGCTTCTATCAATACCTCACGGCGTTTTGAGGATGTCCGCTGTTATGGAAGGTCTCGTGCAGACATCTAACAATCTGGCCATTATAAAAATGGAAGAGGAAAACCTGTTCGTTCTCTGCAGTCAGAGAAGTTCTATCATGTCCGATTTGAACTATGCCTCCCAGAGAATAGAAGCGGCGGCTCAGCTCGCTGGAGCGGAAACAGAAGTCATTCCCAAATACCCGTCATGGATGCCGAATATGGATTCTCCGCTTCTGAAGAGATGCAAAGAGGTGTACACAAATACTTTCGGGAAAGAACCGGTTATCGAAGCGATTCATGCGGGACTTGAATGCGGTGTAATCGGTTCAATCTATGAGGGAATGGACATGATCTCATTCGGCCCCGACATTCAGGACTGTCATTCTCCTGATGAGAAGATGAAGATTTCGTCTCTGGAACTGGTCTGGGAATTCCTGGCAGCTCTTTTCAAATCCTTTAAATAACATCTTCTACGAAGGCAGATCCCTCGCAGCCTTGCTGCGGGGGTCTTCAATTCTTAAATGAAAAAGCATAACTGATATTCAATGACGGCGGCCAGGGACGGATGAGGATCACCAGAGAGCTATTGTCGTATGTAGAACTTTCCCGGGAGTAACTGTATTTGTCAAATGAGATAAAGGGCCCGTAGAGAAGATGATTAGTCATATGTGCAAAATCCCGGAGATAACCTACATGAGCTCCCAGTGTGAATCCTCTTCCATTTATCTTTCCACTATTGACATCGAAGGGTTTCATTTTTATTGACGACCAGGCCAGAGATGTACTCGTGCTGACTCCGAAAGATGTGTAGGATCCAAAGAAGAAGTGGGCATTGGCATTTATCCGCCAGTCTAGAGCTGATTGTCTTTTCTCAGTATTTTTTGTTATTGCGTCGCCAAAAGTATTGAGATATCTGAACTGGTATCCACCTGTAGCTCCGGCCAGAAAGTATTGTTCACTATTGTAGGTGTAATAGGTTGCTGTTCCGCCAAACATTCCCGAGTGGAGCACTGCCTGGGAAGCCTCTTCTGCGGACAAGGCAAAAGAGACTGAGATTGATAATAGAGTGAACAATATAATTTTTTTTAGCATTCTCCTATATTATTGTCTTCTGGTTTTATATGCCACATATTTATGAGTAAAACTCAAGAAATTGTGCACATTGAAATCTCCGTCAATTGTAATAAGTTGCAAGCTTCAAACTTACTTTGTATAATTAATATATGGAGTAATAATCGCCAATGAAGCCCGATAAAGGAATCCTGACAATTCTCATATTAATTCTTATCTCTTGTTCTCTTTTCGGACAGACTGATTCGAAGTTCATTATCGCCATGAATGCCTGGGAACCCATTAAATATGAAACCGAACCTTATGGCGTTCTGGCTCAGATTGCGAAAGAGGCATTGGCACTGGAAGGTGTAGAAGTCGAATTTCAGGTTGCACCGTGGAAGAGGGGTTACGATTATGTCCTTTCGGGGAAATGGCACGGAATCGTCGGCTGGAACAGAACAGAGGAAAGGGAATCTCTATTTTATATATCGACTCCTCTTTTATTAGAAGACGTCGTTTTCTTTCATCATAAGGATTTGAAACTGGACTGGACTGAAATGGAAGATCTCGAAGGATTAACCGTGGGAACCATTAATGGATATAATTATGGTCCCGATCTGCAACGTGTTATAGATGAGGGGATTGTGAGAGATGACGTAACATCAGATGAGGAGCAGAGTATCAGGATGCTCCATAAAAAAAGGTTTGATATATGGCCTTCGGAACTGAATGTCGGCCTTCATTTAATTAAGACATATCTGACACCTGAAGAAGCCGGTCAGTTAACTTATCATTCAAATGCTCTTCAAGTCAGTGATCTCTGTATGCTGCTTTCGAGAGAAATCCCCGGAAATGCCGAGAATCTAAAGAAATTCGAGCGCGGATTGAACGCTCTCAAAGAGAGCGGCCGTTACCGGGAAATTATTGAAGAGTTTCTTCCATAAAATCAATATCACTCTTTTACCATTATCAGAATTACACCGAGGGCAACCACTGCTGAGGATAAACAGATCAAGGCCAGTCCGGTTATTCCAAGGTTGTAATAACTGAGGGGGCCCAAAACGGATGCAGCAGTAATCCCGAGCAATCCCGCTGCAGAACACAAGCTGAGGACCTTACCTCTCTGGTCGGGAACCTGTTCACTGGCAAGGGCAATATTGCTGACCAGAGCGAACTCAAAAAAGGTTCTCGGGATTATTAGTCCGATAACTGCCGGTAGTATCCCATTGTTCAAAACAGGCAGTAAAAGAAATCCCCCAATCATTCCTATGAGGCCGATGATCACACTCTTTTTTTTCCCGATTTTATCGACAAAAAGACTGACAGTCACACTGGCTGTTAAGTCAGTGAATCCCAGTATAAGAGCAATTGTTCCCAGTGCAGATGCTGAGAGATTGTATTCTTCAACTAACCATCCTCCATGGATGATCATGAGATGCATTATGGAAAACATCGTAAAACACTGAAGTATAATCGTGCCCCATGCAGAGCGGGCTTTTGTTCCCAGATGTACAAATGACATGATTCTTTCTTTCAGAGGTAGATTACTTTTTTCATGTTTTTTTAATTTACTTTCGGGCAGTGAATAAAATAGTATGGACGATATGAGAAGTAAAACCCCAAGTATATTGAAAGGCGTTCTCCATGTGAATTCCTCAATCAGGAATCCAGCAGCTAGAAGACCGACCATTCCAGCCAGAGCCCATGAGTATTCCAGAATCCCGATGCCCATAGCCCGTCTGTGATAGGGGAGTTTGGAACTGACGTGTGCCTGAATATTGGGAATGAATCCCGTCTGGCCTATTCCTGTCAGGATAATGCCCGATGCAAACAATAAAGGATTCTTTGACAATCCTGCAATTAGAAGGCCTGCTCCTGTGATGACAAGAGATATCTGCATCACTTTTCTGTATCCGATTCTGTCTGAAAAACTTCCGATTAATGGAGCACTTAGTCCCAGCAGACTTCGAACACCGACAATCCCTCCCATTGAAACAGCGGAGATCCCCACGCCGGAGGCGATTATAGTGAGAAAAGGATTGAATAACTGGCTGCTTGTATCAACTAATAATTTAACAATTATTCCCAAAGACAGCAGGTAGGATATTTTGTGGTTGAAAGGGGTTTTCAATATTTTTAGCTCCGTTGGTTTTTATTATATATTTTTATTATATTTAGGTACAATGAGTGATTTCATATTAAATAACGCAGACATCTCTTTTAATAAGGCCTTGAAAAAAGGGCGGATTTTTTCTCTCAATAGAAAACATTGTTCTATTCCCGCTTTAGACAAAATTGTTCAATATGTTCCTCCCGAGTCGGAATCATATTTGGGAACACGGGATATCCCTGTTGAGAAAATAATCGGTACGGAAAATCGCAGTCATGATTTCAGTTTAAATTTTTATCCCAGAAAAACTTTTAATAAAAATCGCTGGATGAAAGTATATCAATTATTTTCTACCGATCAGATGCACGAGTCCATAAAAGTCATAAAATATGGCGGGTATTTTTTTGTTCGCGATGGCAACCACAGAGTCTCCGTTGCTAAAACACTGGGAATCGAATTCCTGACTGCAGATATTGTTGAACACAAAGTCTCCGTAGATCTGCCAGTGAATTTCGACCATGGGAAATTGGATCTTTTCAAAGAGAAATACCTGCTCAATAATAGAACAGGTTTATTTAATTACCTCGACGAAAATGATTTTGATGTACGCTGTTCCGAAACATGGAAAATGCTGGAAAAAGAGATTTTCTGTTACAATAAATCATGGTATATCAGACAGTACAAAAGAGAACCGGAAGATATTGATTTAGTCACGAACTGGAATCGTTCACTTTACATAAATATTATGGGACATATCAGAAATCATTCTCTCTTATATTTATTCCCCCGTATGGGGCTGACTGATATTTTTATAGAATTTATTAAATATTGGAACTCATTTGATGATCCCGATCAGTTCTGGGTAGAGGAAGCATATAATAACTTTACAAAACAGATCAGGAAAAGGAAATTCTATTTTGCATTAATACAGACTTTTATGTCAAAATGGGGCTCTCTTACCCGTTCTGTAGATGAAGACAAAACCCATCTGGAACTCTTAACGCAGATTAATGAATGTAAATCTGATTTTTCAATACCACCGGATCTCTCGAAATCCTTTTACCGATTTCTTCATAGACAGATAATTTTCCATCATGCGCTGCTGCTAAAGAAAAAAATAGGCAGACCGCCGTATATGGAGGAACTGATTTCTGACTGGTATGAAAATTTCTACAGTATAATACTCGATCAGTATAATCGGGAGGAGAGTAAGATGAGTTTTCCCCGTTTCTATATGAAATCCAGTAAAAAGTATCATGGCAAGATAGATTTTTTGAAAAATACAGGCAGAAATATAACATTCCCCTAAGTCCTTCATTCATTTCTTGTATTACTCTGATCTTTATTTGATAATTAAAACAAGTTCTAATGCATAAGATTAAGAGCCATATGTTATTTATTATCATTCTCGTCTTCGTCGGAGCCCTGAGATACTACAGCTATATTCTCTTTCATACATCAGCAGAGTTATTCAGTATCATTGTGGCATTTACCATTTTTGTAACAGCCTGGAACACAAGAGATATTTCAGAAAATGATTATCTCTTCTTTCTGGGGATAGCCTACTTCTGCATCGGTTTATTGGATTTGGCTCATACTCTGTCATATAAAGACATGAATATCTTTCCAGGATATGGTTCCAATCTTCCAGCCCAGCTCTGGGTTGCTGCAAGGGCTTTGGAGAGTTTGTCTCTATTAGTGGCTCCTTTTTATGTAGGAGCTAAACTAAAGAGAAGGCTGGTTTTCCCCCTTTTCCTGTCTATTACACTGCTTCTGTTTATTTCAATTTTCATCATCGCGGTTTTTCCAGAATGTTGGATCGAAGGTCTGGGATTAACCCCTTTTAAGAAATATAGCGAATATGTTATTAGTTTGTTTCTGTTTTTCGCAGTTTTCACCTTGAGAAGAAAGAGAGAATCTTTGGGAGCATCGGTATATCATTTCATACTTTTATCAATTATTGTGTCAATTGTCAGTGAAGTGCTTTTTACTGTTAACAATGATGCCCATTGGATTTTTGACATGTCCGGCCATCTTATTAAAGCTGCCTCTTATTATTTTGTCTACAGGGCAATGATCAAGATAACTTTGATTGACCCCTTCAACTCTCTATTCAGAGAAATTCTCAATAGAGAGAACAACCTCAGGCAGTTAATAGATAAATCTCCTATACCGATGATGATTACCAGAGAGAGGACTATCATAGAGTTTATAAATTCCAAATTTACAGAAATATTCGGTTATTCATTAAGTGAAATGGACACTACAGATAAATGGTGGGAATTGCTAACTCCCAATGAAGTATATCGGGTTGAAACCAGAAGGAAACTTAATGTTGATATTGATCGGATGAGTATTAATTCCACAGAAATTCCGATGCAGGAAATGATATTAACCGATAGGAACGGAGTAGAGCACTATTGTCATTTTTACATTGTATTTATAGGAGGCATGTCTTTGAGTATAATTGAAGACTATTCTCAAAAAATAAGATTGGAAAATGAGAGAAAACAGCTCGAGGAATTAGCCGTTAGAAATGAGAAAATGCTCTCCCTCGGAAGACTTTCAGCTGGAACGGCTCACGAAATTAATAATCCGCTTGCAGGAATGATGCAGGCTCTCTATGTATTGAATAATAGACTCTTGAGCAATCGTGATCAGAAAGCCAATATCAAAGCGGCAGAAGAGGTCGGAACTTCATATGAATCTATTATTAAATTTATGAATAAACGGTCTATTCCGCGTATGATTGATTCTATTAACCATGCGGGACAGCGCATCTCCAATATCGTAGATAACATGTTATTTTTTACGGAAGATGACAAAATGAAGAAAACCCTTTCCGACATATACGAACTCACTGAAAAAATCCTTGAAATAACTTCAACCGATCCTGATATGAAAAAAATAGAATTGAAAAAAGATTATGAGGAGAATCTACCCAAAGTATTTTGTGTCTCTTCGAGAATACAACAGGTTTTGCTGAATATGCTCAGGAATAGTAAACAGGCTTTATTGGAATCACAACAATCCGATCGGTTCATCTCTTTATCAATTCGCTATCTGAAAAAAGAAGAAAAAGTAAAAATATCTATTGCCGACAACGGTCCGGGGATGACAAAGGAAGTTCTTAAAAATGTGTTTGACCCTTTTTTTACAACCCGTGAAGTGGGATCCGGAACCGGCCTTGGTCTGAGCGTCAGCTACTTTATCATCACTGAAATACACAACGGTGAAATTTCAGTTCAATCAGAGCCGGGCCATGGGACTACATTTGTGATAACTCTGCCTGTTAGCTGAACAAATCATTTTTTTTTATTAATACTTGCACTTTCTTCGACGATAGTTTAAAACTTACAGAAATAAGGCTGGTCGCAAACACGTTTGACTGGACGTGCGCTTCGCTTACTGCTCGTCTATGCAACCTTAGCTGCTCGCCAGTGAGTCGTACCGGAAGAACGAAGTTCTGAGGAACGATCTCAAATGCAACCTTAGGAGAAAATTGCCGTAATGAACACAAATATGTGTCTATCAGTTCAGATTCTACTCACACCCGTTTTCCATAGGAAAATCTGACCGGCGGCTTATAATATCTGTATTTTCAGACCCGTTGGTGTATGCCAACGGGTCTTTTTTTTCTATTTTTTCTAGTTCCTTTCTTCGGCTTCCGCGTCGAGACAATGCTTATTTAGCTCCGCTAAACTCCGCTTGCCTCTTCTCGAATCCAAAGAAATTGACTTCGTAAAAATTAGAAAAAATTTATATTGAGGAGGACAAAATGGACAACGTACTGGAAATTAATGGTCTGAGTAAAGTGTTTAAAAGCAGAGTGAAAGAGAGTGGCTTCAAAGGGTCTGTGAAGAATCTCTTCAATCCCGATTACAAGACGATCAAGGCTGTTGACGATATCTCCTTTTCTATTGAGAAAGGTGAGATTACGGCTTTTATCGGTCCCAACGGGGCGGGGAAGTCTACGACTATAAAACTCATTACGGGAATTCTCTATCCCGATACCGGTAATATTTCTGTTCTGGGAATGAATCCTCATAAGGACAGAAAGAAATTGTCCTATCGCATAGGGACAGTTTTCGGTCAGAAGAGTCAGCTCTGGTACCATCTTCCGCCGGCAGATTCTTTTGATCTTTTGGGAAGCATTTACAATATGAGCAGTTCCGAGACAAAAAAAAGGGTCGATTATCTGACTGAAGTTTTTGAAATCGGTTCTTTTCTCAACCAGGCGGTGCGCAAGCTCTCTCTCGGACAGCGGATCAGGTGTGAAATTGCAGCCTCCCTTATTCACAGTCCTGAAATCCTTTTTCTCGATGAGCCGACTATCGGTCTCGATGTTGTAGTGAAACAGAGAATCAGGGATCTCATCACCAGAATAAACAGTGATAGCGGAGTCACTGTGTTCCTCACATCCCACGATACGGGGGATATCGAAAAGATCTGCCGGAGAGCTATTGTCATTAACGAGGGGCAGATGGTCTGGGATGGTTCGGTCAAAGATATGAAGTATACACTTCTCAACAGAAGGATTGTCAATGTCAGGCTCGAAGAGGCTTATTCTCTAAATATGAATGGTGTCGAGCTGCTAAAAGAGAAGGGGCATTCTGCAAAGCTCGAAGTAGATCTCTCTAAGACTTCGATGAAACACGTAATGTCCGAGCTGGTGAACAAGCACAATATAAACGATATCAGTATTTCGACAATTCCCATGGACGAGGTTATTTCTCTGATCTACGAGGGGGGAGTATGATACACATGAGAAAATATCTGAAAATATTCAGTTGTACCGTCAGGGATCAGTTTGTCTATATTCCCGCATACCTCATTGGCAATATATTTTTTGTAGTCGTGCTCTTTGTTTTTTTCTCTCTGTGGAATGTTATCTATGCAGATCAGGCTCTCATCGCCGGATTAACCATCACTCAGACCTTGTGGTATTTGTCTTTTGCCGAATCGATCGAGTTGTCCAAGGCCAGAGTTTTTATGCAGATCCAGGAAGAGGTGAAAGAGGGGTCCATCGCCTATTCTTTGGGACGGCCCTATTCGTATAATGGATTTAAAATTGCCCGTTCTCTCGGTGAGAGTCTGGTAAAAGTCATTCCCATTCTCATTCTCGGTTTTATCGTCTGCACTTTATTCACAGGTGTACTTCCCGGTTATTGGAGTGCTCTTCCCTTCGGGCTGATACTCATTACCGGCGCGGTTCTGCTGAATATCATGTGGGGGATCATAATCGGGCTTCTCGCTTTCTGGACGGAAGAGGTTATGCCTTTTTACTGGATACTTCAGAAGCTGATATTCATCGGTGGGGGAATGTTTTTTCCTATAGATTTTTTCCCGGAGTGGATTCAGGGTGCGGCGAAAATAGCTCCTTTTGCTTTTTCCGCCTACTGGCCGGCGATCACTATGGTCAATTTTTCTTTTGAGAATTTCAGGATAGCTTTGACCGGGCAGCTGATCTATATAGCCATTCTGGGTTTTGTCGCCTATTTGATATTTAAGACTGCTTTGAAGAAACTGCACGTCCAGGGAGGCTGATTTTATGATGAAATTATTAAAGAAGTACTTTTTGTTCAATCTTTCAGCTGGTATGGAATATAGGATCTCCTTTTTAATCCAGGTTTTCGGTATGTTTCTCAACAATAGCGCTTTTATCTTTTTCTGGCTGATTCTCTTCGAAAGAGTAGGGGGAGACATTAAAGGATATGGCTTTGATGATGTTATGTTTTTATGGGCTCTGGCAGCTTTGGGTTATGGCCTTACTCAGATTTTTATGGGGAATTCCCGGTATATCTCATCAATCATTTACAAAGGAGAGCTCGATGTGTATCTCCTCCAGCCCAGAGCGGTACTTCCCAATATGGTCTGTTCCCGAATGAACACAGCCGGATGGGGGGACATCACTTATGGAATCATTCTCTATGTACTGACTCAGGGGGCCGATCCTTTGAAAGCGCTGATGTTTGTATTTTTTTCAGTATTGATGGCGGTGGTTTTTACAGCTGTGAGGATTATCTATCACAGTCTGACTTTCTTTCTTGGAAATGCCGAACAGTTTGCCGGTACGGTTACAGAAATGATCATTATGTTTATCCTCTATCCCGGTTCTATATTTTCGGGACCGTCGACCTGGATACTTCATACTGTGATCCCATCGGCTCTGGTAGCATGGATCCCGGCGGAACTATTTGTTCAGTTTGATTTACAGAAATTTCTTATTTTGATGATTGCTGATGTGTCGATTGTTTTTCTGTCGATAATTGTTTTCCGGACGGGGTTGAAGAGGTATAGTTCGGGGAATAGAATGGGGACCAGATTGTAAAAGTAGGTAATATAATATATGTATAATTTTGTCATATCCATAATAACAATGCTCCTCTTGTCAAATCCTTGGATATTGAAGAATGAACACACAATGGATATGTCTGCATTTAACCACTTTTACAGATTGGAATTTCCGGAAATTACTCATATTTCCGGTTATTCCAGTTTAAATGATTACAATATTGCAACTCACTTTTTTAAACCGGATAATCCCATCGGTACTGTTCTGGCCGTCCATGGTTATTATGATCATGTAGGCATAGAACGAAATTTAATCAGCCATTTACTGAAACAGAAATATACAGTTGTCGCTTTTGATCTTCCCGGGCATGGTTTATCCAGTGGGGATAAAGCGGATATCGATGATTTTTCTGATTATTCATCAATTCTGCTGGAGTTATATGAATTAGTTATCTATGAATTCAATCCCCCGTTTCATATAATCGGACACAGTACTGGAAGTGCGATTATACTCGATGGATTATTGGCAAATGAATTTGGTAGAATTTCCAAAGTGATTCTTGCCTCTCCTCTCATTCATTCGAATCATTGGAATTTATCAAAAGCAGGAAACTTGTTTTCTGATATTTTTGTAGATGAGGTTCCCAGAATATTCAGAAAGAACTCTTCCAATGATGAGTATCTTGATTTTATAAAATACAGAGATCCCCTCCAGTATAGGAAAGTTCCATTAAACTGGTTTAAGTCTCTTTCCCGATGGAATCAAAAAATCAGTATGAGCAGTGGGTCAGACAAGGATGTATTAGTGATTCAGGGAGATAGTGATATAACTGTAGACTGGAAATACAATCTTGAGTTTATTACGGATAAATTTCAAAACTCCCGGATAATTATGATCGAAGGGGGAAATCATCAGCTTTATAACGAAAGGGAAGAGATTCGGGATCGGGTTTTTGAGACGATGATTGAGTACCTTGAATTGTAATATTTTACGATGATTACGCAGTCCAATACATGGTTGTATTTTTTTCTATCACCTCCTAACGGGTACTCCCGTGTATGCAATTACTGATGGTATAGTCAGCTTTTCAGGAGTATTTGGTATTGTAAAAAATCTTAAAAAGGTCTCTTCTGACTCAGCAAGACCCCGATAATAACAACAATAGCCGCCAGGCTCTGACGAAAATTCAAACCTTCTCCCAGCATAATCCATCCGGTAACTATTGCTGTAACAGGAGTGAGATTGATAAAAGATGATGCTTTTGATGCGGGAAGGTGACTCATCGCCCAGTTGTATAAACCGAAAGCTCCCAGAGAAACGAATACGCCCATATAGACAAGAATCATGATTAAATCAGCTGTCCACAGAGAACGTTCTATGGATGCGATTTTAAATAATCCGGGACTGAAAAAGAGAAATCCGGCAATAATCTGCATGGCAGTCAGTGTCCATGGATTGTATCTGCTACTCAATTTTTTAATGATAAGCATATTGGCAGCAGCAAAAATCATTGCAATGAATTCCATGGAATTACCCAGCAGGGGATTCTCTGCCGGGCTATCAGCTCCCTGGCTCATTGTCAGAAATACAACTCCTCCCACAGAGAGCACCAGCCCAATTACCGTAGCTCTGTTAATAGACTCTGAAAGGAATATCCAGGCTCCCAGGGTCACAAGCATGGGAACTGCTGCTGAAATTACTCCAGCCTGGGTCGATGTTGTATACCGAAGGGCATTGGATTCGAGCAGGAAGTAGAGGCATGGCTGAAAGAGAACCATTGGAATAAGCATCTTCCAGTCACCTTTTCTGTAATTCTGAGGTTTTAATTTGGCGGAAAAGGGGAGAATGACTATGAGTGCGACTAACATTCTGATCCAGATGATTATCTGGGGATCCAGTGTTTTGAGGGCGTATCTGGTTCCTGCAAAAGAACTGCCCCAGAAAATTACTGCAGCGAGCAATGCTGCGATCGGCAGTAGGCTTTCTCTCGCGATTCCTGATTTTGATAGTGTATTTGTTTCTTCCATATTTCATAATATAGAGATGTTTCTGTGAGTAGTATTGTAAAAAATTGCTATTTGTTCAGAAAATACTGTCCCGGAGTGGCACCGGTATAATTCCTGAAAGTATTTGTCAGATGGCTCTGGTCTGTAAATCCTAAGGTTAAAGCAACTTCCGATAAAGGGAATCCACTGAGAATCATGGTTTTGGATTTTTCAATTCTCTTCTGTGTTCGAAAACTATGGGGAGTCACACCGGTGTTTTTTTTAAAGACTCTCAAAAAATGATATCTGCTTATTCCCACAGCGGAAGCCACATCTTCAAGAGATATCTTTTTATCCAGTTGTTGAGATAAAAACTCAAAAGCCCTTTTCATCGGGATCGGTTCTTTTCCGGCAATCGGGAGATTTTTTTTTGTTACACAGTGATCGTTTATCAATTGTCCCAGAAAATCCAACATAGTTGATTCTTTTTCCAGGCTATCAGATCCCATTAAGAAAGTGGAAAATAGTTGTCTGTATAACATCTTTAATGATTCATTTTTTATAACAACGCTTTCAAACTCAGGATAATTCAGCTGTGATTCACAAATTTCATTTGTCAAAGATTTCATGAGGTCTACATCTATATATACCATCTCATATGAATATGATTTGTCATTTACAGGCGCTCCCGAATGGACCAGGCCGGGATTAATTAGAGCTATGTCTCCAGGTTTTACAATATCGTCAGTGGTCTCATTTTTATTCCAGTAACTGCCGCCATCGAGCATTAGGCTAAAGGCATAAATATCATCATGTGAGTGAGTGGGAAAGACATGAGAACTGTTTTTTATATGACAGACTTCAATCCCGGGAATTTGAGGATCTCTCAGGAAAGATATTTGATTTATTGTTTTCATCTATAGAAACATGATAAGTAGAGGCAATAACCATGTCAAGCATTTAGATTAATGGAACAAGTATAGTTAAGAGAGGAACAATGATAAGCAAAGCTCCATTGGATATAAGCCAGCATGAATTGGCCATATCCAGATCGAGATTGTAAATTGACGGGGGAACCAATGCAGTGAACCCGATCGGCATGGCTGACAATATCAGTATCACCTTTAGAGGCAATCCATCGGCGATATTGCCCATTCCGAGAATATATGAGACAGAGACAATCAGGACGGGGATTATCAGACTTTTTATCATGACCATAAGCAAACCGTGCTTTACATAATTCTTTACAGCGGCGAGTCTCATTCCCATGCCTATGGATATGAGTATAAAGACCGATCCCAGAGGTACAAGTACTGCATTGATAGATTCGAAAATACCCGGTCTGTTTAATCCACCCAGATTGAGAGCTATTCCCGCTAACATGCTAAAAAGCGTAGTCAGTACAAATGGATCTACAAACATCCTTTTAAAAATAACAGTGAAGCTTTCCTTTTGCCCTTCTTCAAGGCTATGGCTTTTGGCATAGGGAAAACCCACACCGAAATACCATATCCTCTCCAGGAAAATATAAAAAGAAACTAAGGCAAACCCTGTTTCTCCCAGCAAAATAAAAGCTATCAATCCTCCGAGAGATCCCAGATTGGAAAATCCGCCTGATACGAAAAATACCGCTTTCTGTTTTCGGTTCAGTTTCATTTTCCCGGCAAAAAACAGCGCGATGAGAGAGCCTGCTGCGAGCGCAGACAATCCGATAAAGGGCAATGCAATTATCTGCAGATCCCTGATGGGAGCAATCCAGACACTGGTAGTTACTGTAATGGGTATAAAACCGATGAGAGTCAGTCTCTGAAGGAATTTTCTTATGCTTTCAATTGGCAGAGGCAGGTGAATTTTTTCTTTGTTGTGAAGTGTTTTTATGATGTAACCGACTGTTAGGCTGATAATTATCATCAGTAACATGGAAATTATTTGTGACATTAGAAGAACTCACTCCAGATGATTTTTGTTATTGTCCCTGCAACGACGATAAGAAAAAATACCCTGATAAATTTCGTACTGTGTTTAATCACCATATGAGAACCGGTCCATGCTCCGAATATCTGTCCAGATCCCATAATGATCCCTGCTAAAAACATGACTTTTCCACCGATCAGGAAAACCGCCAGGGAGACGATATTGCTGGTGAAATTCATCACTTTTGTTGTTCCCGTCGCTTTCTTCAGGTTTAGTCCATAAAGGACGACGAGAGCAATTGTCCAAAAGGATCCTGTTCCGGGACCGAAAAAACCATCATAAAATCCCAACAATATCCCGGCAATGGGAAAGAAGAGAAATTTAGACATATTTACCTGTCTGTCTGTAGCTCCCAGTTTGGGACTGAACAGTGTATATAAAAATACGGCGAGCAGGAAAACCGGAATGGCTTTCATTAGAAAATCAGCATTGATCAATTGGATTAGAATTGTACCGATTGTAGCACCGATAAAAGTAAATACGATTCCCAGCCAAGTTTCTTTCAGAGAAAATAGTCCTTTTCTGTAATATCGTACTGTAGAGGTAATGCTTCCGAAAGATGCCTGAAGTTTATTGGTACCCAGTGCCAGATGGGGGGGCAAACCCAGAGATAGCAGTACGGGAACTGTTATTATTCCTCCGCCTCCGGCTATTGAGTCTACAAAACCGGCAAGAAAACCGGTGGCAGCCATAATCAACGCTGTAATCAGTGTTATTTCCATAGGGAGGATTTTACATTATTATGAATTATGACTCTACAGTTAAATCTCTATTCTGATGGTACAGCTTTGAAAATCAGAGCAGTAAATCCCAGATTTGTTGCTATTATTATTAAAAAGATAATAGTTTCTATGGGATTCAAAATATTCCCGTTTACATATTCTGCAATAATCATGGCGAATATAGCCAATAGCAGTGTTAATGCCTTGAAAATCACTATTCCTGACAATACATAACCCCATGGTTTTTTACTCCACAACAATACAGAGGTTAGAATAGATAAAGGGACAATAATTGAGAGATCCATCACTTGAATCCCCAATGTGGTGTAATGCTCAATTCCGAAAGGAGCTGATCCACTGATCAAGGCGGGGACGATTCTACCCATCCACATCAGGAATATCAGTATACCTACCATAAAAATATAAATGGAAATGGTTTTTCGGTAAAAGCGGGGTGCCATTTTTGCTGCAATGTGTTTGATGTCCAGCTGACCTACAACCAGAATAAATCCAAAAAGGCTTAGAGAAAAAAGTGTTGTATATGCGAGAAACATGATATTGAAAGTCACTATGAAGCAGTAACTGATGTAAGTATAGAGAAAATAGGCCAATGTTCCTGTAAATAAAAGAGAACCTTTTAAATTCCCCCTGGAATACATAATAAAACTGATGATCAATAGAGGTATTCCGATTATCAAAGTCACAATATCCTGAGCTCTCCCCTGCGATGCAATAGAGGCTGAATCCTGTGCGTATAAACCCTGTCCATCGAGTTCAATCTCTTCTCCCCATACTGATGTGATTGATCTGGATTGCCCTTCCGGTCCTTTGTATATTCCCGCTGATGAAACCAGAGCCGAGAGGATAACAATTGCAGTTGTTATAATAATTAACATTTTCTTATTCTTCATCTAATATTCCTTTAATCCGTCAAATAATATTTTCATAAATATTTTTAATTGTTTATCAATATCTGCTTGTTCCATTTTTCTGCCATTAATCAGGTTCAATGTGAACCCCCTCAGGTTATTCATTACAATTCCGGTTATTATTTCTATTTCATCGTGGCTGGCAGAAGAATTGCCTTTGTAGAGAGAGATAATTTTTTCGACATTTTTTATCACTTTTGTCTGATAAACTCCCGGTTGGAAATCCTTATTCATAGTCATTGTTACAACAGCTCGATAATAATTGGGGTTGGAAAAGGCCATTTTTATATGATTCTCTATCATGTAGTGCATATTCTCTTCTGGTGAAACTGATACTGAGAAATCCATTTTTTTCATTTTTTCGATCGTATACTTAAATCCTTTTTCAATTACAGCCTCGAGAAGAGCCGCTTTATCGGGGAAGTAGAGATAAATTGTTCTCGGCGAATATTCAATTTTTTCAGCCAATGCTCTGATTTTCAGGTTTATATGGCCTGATTCAGTTACTATTTCAGCTGCCGCATTGAGAATCTTGTTTTTCAGTTCCTCTTTTTCCCGTTCTTTTCTTTCAGTTATGCTCATCTATTTTAGTATACAGTGTTTACTAAGTAAACGCAATGTTCTGCTAAATTTTTCCAAAATCTTGTTGACTGACGGTCAGTCAGTATGTATATTTACAATATAATATTTTTAAAAGAGGTGAAGAATGATGAATAATAATAAATACAGACCGGTTTTATATTTTACTCTGGCATTTCTTATTACATGGATAAATGGATTTATTTTAGCTGCTCAGAGCCATCAGGGAGAAGACAAAAACATCATTATTTTGTTACTCGCTTATATGGGGCCATATATAGCTGCCCTGATTATGATGTATATTTTCCACGACAAAGGATTTAGGGCAGATTTCAGAAAACGCATATACAGTATTAAATTGATCAAACCCGGATATCTACCTTTTACAGTACTTTTTTTACCGTCGGCAATGGTAATCTCTATTCTAATTTCAATTGCTTTCGGCCAACCTTCAGAACAACTGCATTTTGCTGAAGAGTTCAAAATCTTTGATGGCGAATTGATTTTAAGCATGATCATTCTGGTTCTGGTTCCCTTTCTTGAAGAACTGGGGTGGAGAGGTTATGCTGTGGACAGCCTGTCGGAGAGATTCAATCTGTTTAAAACCAGTCTGATTATTGCAGCACTCTGGGGTGCCTGGCACCTTCCGGTATTCTTTATTGCTGGTTCCTACCAGAGTTCTCTCTGGGCACAGCATCCGCTCTTTGCAATCAACTTCTTTGTAGGTATATTTCCTTTGGCATTCATTATAAACTATCTCTATTATAAGAATAAACGAAGTATTTTACTTGTTGCATTTTTTCATGTACTTGTGAATTATTCATCGGAACTCTTTGAGGCGAATCAGGTGAGTAAATGTATTTTTACTCTTGTTCTTTCAGTGACGGCTGTGATAATAGTTATTAAAAATAAAGCCTTTTTCTTTCAGGAGAAAATGCTGATTTCATAAATGTGAGGCTCGAGATATGGCTCGGATTGTAAAAACTGCTGATGAGAGAAGAATCGAAATTATAAAAACGGCTGAGAAGCTTTTTAATGAAAAGGGATTCGCCCGCACATCAGTTGAATCTATTATTCAAACAATTGGAGTTGCCAAAGGAACGTTCTATTATTACTTCAAGTCAAAAGAGGACGTTCTGAAAGCAATTGTCGATCTGCAACTTGATGAGATTGTAGCCATGGCTGAGCAAGTTGCCGGGGATCAATCTATTGATGCACTGACTAAAATGAAGATGTTATTATCCGGAGGAAAGATGGGTGATGAGAAAACTGATGATCTTGTAGACCATCTTCATCTACCGGGAAACAGAGAGTTGCACGAGCAGATCAATATCCAGACAGTGATAAGACTCTCTCCCGTATTTGCTAAAATAATCACTCAGGGTAATACAGAGAATGTCTTCCATGTCGAGAGACCATTGGAAACAATACGTTTTCTGTTGACGGGAGCTCAGTTTCTGCTTGATGGTGGTCTATTTCATCTCAGTGCCAGTGAAGAAAAAGAACAGCGGGCTGCCCTTCAGTATATTGTCGAATCTGTGCTTGGGGCTGCGGCCGGATCTTTTAGTTTTCTGAACTGATTTTTCAGCTCAGAGCTAAATGACTCTCTTTCAATTGCTCACGGATCTCAATTTTCTGAGGGCATTTCGTCTCACAGATTCCGCATTCTGTGCAGGCATCTGCCCTATTCCCTTTAATCCAGTCATTGGTGCCTATCTCAGAATATCCATTCTGTGCAAAATCTTTGATATTGTACACTTTGTAGTAGTTCATCATTCTGAATATATGGGGGATATTCACTTCTTCGGGACAGGGCATGCAGTAATTACAACCTGTACAGTAGAGGTCGGATAATTTAGCATTTTCCGTCATAACCGAGTTGATTGATGTTACTTCATCAGGTGTCAGTTCTGTTCTCTTTTCAGATATTGCGGCATTTTCCTGCACCATCTGCAGATTTTCCATGCCCGAAAGGGCGCAGTCTATGCGGGGATTGGAAAAAACAAATCGCAGAGCCAGTTCGGCATTGCTTTTTACATTGATATTGAGGGTCCTGGTGAGTTCAGCCGGTAAACCTGAAACCCGACCTCCCCCAAGGGGCCCCATGACAATTACACCCAGACCTTTTTCTGCAGCATATGCCATCGCATCTTTATTGGCCTGGTCGATAAGATTGTACTGACAGAGAACTGATTCAAAATGCCCCAGATCAATCAATTTATTCATATTTTCAGGTTTGTCGTGGAAGGAAAAAGCTATATGTTTGATTAATCCTTCACTCTTCGCCCGATTTGCATCTTCAAGCCACCCTGCCTTTTTGTCGATTTCGTGAAAGTTATCAAACCCAATACCGTGAAAATGATAGAGATCGATGTAATCGGTTCCCAGTCTTTCCAGCTGGGTTTCTAAAATACGGCGATAATCTCCCGGTTTCTTTACCAGATGTCCAGGGCTTTTCGTGGATATATATACTTTGTCACGGATATCTTTTAGGGCTTTCCCTACAGATTCTTCACTGAGGCCATCGTTGTAAAACCAGGCTGTATCATAATAATTAACACCGAGTTCATATGCTTTTTGGAACATTTCATCGACTTTTTCCTGTTCGATAATTTTTTTCCCGTCTTTTTCCATCATAGGCAGGCGCATGGAGCCGAAGCCTAAAGACGATATATTCATTCCGGTTTTTCCAAGAGGTCTATAAATCATATGTTCACCTTGTATATTAAAATAAAGAATCTTTCGGTGAATGTTAGAAGCAAAAAGTGCCGTTGTCAAGTTGGTTTAGAATTTTAACCAACCTGTTAATGCTTGTTTTAAAGCAAAAAGAGACTGTATAATCAATACAATATGAATCAGACATTATTGTGGTACGATATAGAAACCTTCGGCAGGGATTCCGCCTGGGACAAAGTGGCTCAGTTCGCTGCAGTCAGAACAGATAGTAATTTTGAACCAATAGAGGATCCCTTAGTTCTCTATTGCAAAATCACCCCCGATTATATTCCCGATCCCATGGCCTGTCTCATTACCGGGATTACTCCTCAGGAAACACTGGAAAAAGGTGTAACGGAATACGAGTTTATCAAAGCTATCAATCAGCAGTTTTTGAGGCCGGGAACCTGTGTCGCCGGATATAACAGCATTCGTTTTGATGATGAGTTTATGCGGAATCTCTACTATAGAAATTTCTTTGATCCCTATGTTCGGGAATGGGCGGGGGGCAATAGCCGATGGGATATTATCGATCTTCTCAGAATGACTCATGACCTCAGGCCCGAAGGGATTAACTGGCCTGTGAATGAAGAGGGGAGACCAGTTTTCAAACTTGAGGAATTGACTAAAGCTAATGACTTGAGTCATAAAAATGCTCATGACGCACTCTCTGATGTATATGCTACTATCGATCTGGCGAAACTTGTTCATGAGAAACAGCCGAAGCTTTTCAAATACTATTTCAAACTTCGGAAAAAGAACGAAGTGGCATCTATGATCGACCTCCACAATCCGAAACCGCTGATTCACACATCATCCATGTTTACAAACGGGAAGGGGTGCACGGGCATTGTTGTTCCTATAACGGTCGATCCCAATAATCGAAACTGCATTCTCTCATATGATCTTTCAGAAGATCCGGCCCCATTGCTGGAATTGTCTGTTGAAGAGGTGCAGAAAAGAATCTTTACGCGTCACGACCAGATGCCCGAAGGGGTGAAGCGAATTCCCGTTAAGGGGATCCACCTGAATAAGTGTCCTGCTGTGGCTCCATTTAATACCCTGACTGAAGAAAATGCCCGGAGACTCGGACTCGATATAAAACAGTCCATGGATAATTACGAAAAGTTAAAAAACGGCGATAACCTGATTCAGAAGCTGCATAAAGTTTACGACAGCAAAATTATGTCGGAAAAGAGCGATCCCGATTTTCAGATCTACAGCGGTGGATTCTTTCACGACGATGATAAAAAAGCTTTCAGGGAAATCCACAAGCGCAATGGAAAGGATGTTTTCAAAGGCGATCTGATTTTCGAAGATTCCAGGGTTCCTGAAATGCTGAGGCGTTTTCAGGGCCGGAATTTTCCCGAAACCATGAGCGAAGAAGAAAAGAAACGGTGGATAAGCTTTTGCGCCGGAAGAATTCTCATGCCCCCTGTCGACGGGGAGACCTCGGATTTTGGAGAGTTCAATAAACGATTGGAGACTTATAAAAAAAGCCACCAGCTCTCCGCCGGTGATAAAATGATTATTAAATCTTTGAGTGAGTATTCTGATTATCTGAAGAAAGAGATTCTCGAATATTCAGAGTAGGCTTTAATCCCTCTTTTCAGGTTTATCTCCGAATATAAAAGGATAGATTTCTTTTGCACAATCAGGGCAAAGACCGTGACTGAATTCAATTTTAGAAAATTTCTCAATATAGGTTTCCACCTGCTGCCAGAATCCCTTGTCATCTCTGATTTTTTTACAGGAAGCGCATATGGGAATCAATCCTTTTAGTTTTTGAATTTCATCTAAAGCTTTAAGAAGTTCTTTATTTTTCTCTTCCAGAATTGCCTTGGAGATCATAAATTCCCGGATTCTTCGGGATATATAAATCATCAGAGAAAAGACAAGGAATATAAACACAACAATAAATTCATCAAGCTCCCAGGTTTCGTGCTTTCTTGAAAATTCGACTATCTTCTCCAGTATATCAAACTGGGAAGCAACTATGTAAACTAAAATAGATAAGCCTGCAATAATAAATAACTCAATACCTTGTTTGGGAATCTTTGATTTTCTTTTTTTTATCATAATGTACCTGTACTCTTAAAAATTATTACAGGTTTATTGCCTTCTGTCCATTTCTTTTCAGTGCCGGAACTTTCCCGGAATTAAGTGATCATTAAATCTCTGACCGATTATACCGATTATTAAAGAAAGAGATTCTGGAATATTCGGAGTAGATAAAATAACCCGCATCATTAATGTAGAGGTTTTAATGAAGATAAGTCTGAAAAGTGTTGTCATATTCTCATCAAGTTTTTTCATTCTTTATGCAATTGATACTTATTTTTATTTAGTAAAGAGGGATTTGATTGTTCCTTATGCCTATTACCTTCGTATTTTTGAATTTCTACTATTCCTCACTTTGACTATATTGTTACTCAGAAGAAGAGGTAAGCGGATAAAATCTGATGAGTCAGTATCTTATCAACTAAAAAAACTTAAAAAAAATCTGAAAGAAAGTGAAACCAGATTTCAGTCTCTGGTTTCGAATATTCCCGGCGTTACTTTCCGATGCTCCTGCATAGACTGGAAAATGACTCTCCTCAGTATTGAAATGGAAAATTTGAGCGGGTTTGAAGCTGACCTTTTTCTCGGAGATAATTCCCGGCTTTTTGAATCAATTATCCATCCTGATGATGTTTATATGCTTCGCAATAAAATAAATCATGCAGTTGAAATGAAAGAAAACTTCAATGTTGAATATAGAATCATCCATAAAAATGGTGAAGTGAAATGGGTCTATGAGAAAGGGTTGGGGATTTTTGATGATGACGGGAACCTGCTCTATCTGGATGGAGTTATTGTTGATATTTCCGAACTTAAAAATGCAGAGCAGCATATGAAAATCCTCAAGAGTTATCTCCAGAGTATAATCGATTCCATGCCTTCAGCTATCATAGGTACAGATTCATCAGGTCGTGTCACTCTTTGGAATGAAAAAACTGAAAAACTGACAGGGGTGACATCAGAAAGTGCTATTACAAAACCTCTAGGTGAAGTTTTTTTGCCTATTGATCATGAAATTGATTATATACACAAAGTCATTGCTGAAAAAAAAGAATTAAGATTCCCCAGAAGAGTGTATGAGAAAGATGGAGAGTCCCGATATGAAGAATTGACTATTTTTCCACTGAACTCTCTTGAATCAGAAGGAGTCGTTTTCAGGATTGATGATGTAACTGAGAAGTATAAACTCGAAGAGGTTTTAGTTCAAAATGAAAAAATGCTTTCAGTGGGTGGTCTGGCAGCCGGGCTGGCACATGAAATAAATAATCCCCTTGGTGGAATGTTGCAGACAGCTAGTGTAATGTCCAACAGATTGGGGAAAACCCTGAATATGAAAGCGAATATTGAAGCTGCGGAAAAAGTTGGAATAACAATTGAATCAATCAGCCAATATATGGAACGCCGTGATATTTTCAATATGCTTGATACTATTAATATTTCCGGTCAGAGAATAGCACTCATTGTCAGTGATATACTGGGATTCGCAGGGAAAGATAAAAATGTAAAATCAACTTACAATGTTGTAGAATTGATTGAGGCTTCCCTGAATCTCGCAGCGACAGACTTTGATTTGAAAAAAGAATTTGATTTCCAAAAAATAAAAATTGATAAAGAGTATGAGCCGAATATTCCTCAAATCATATGTAATAAAACAGGAATACAACAAGTAGTTCTTAACATTCTTAGGAATGGGACCCAGGTAATGGAGAATATAAAAAATGATTCTCCATGTTTTACAATTACCACAAAATTTGATTCCACTCGAAATATGGTTTCTATCTCTATTGCAGACAATGGACCGGGCATGCCTGAAGATGTAAGAAAAAGAGTTTTCGAGCCTTTTTATACAACAAAACCTGAAGGTCTTGGAACGGGATTGGGTTTGAGTGTTTCATATTTTATTATTGTAGAAAATCATAGAGGGGAACTTCTCGTAGAGTCCCGGATGGGACATGGTACGAGATTTATTATTAATATCCCACTTAATCAAGCGTAAGGCTGATCGGTGAGATTGATTTTTATTCCGTGCTGTTTGGCTCTGTAATTCCAGTAAAAGTTTTTTAATGGATTTATACTGAAAATGAATCGCTGAATTGCTGTCAGTCTATCCCTCTTATTAATAAGAATATTTATATTTTCAGGGACCATTTCTTTATTTTCAATCGCCTTTCCCACTATCTTTAAGTTCGATTGTAATTTTCTGAAAGCACCATCGGGAGCCATCTGCATTGATTCACTGCCTCCGACAATAACTGTGCCTTTGTAATCCATATTCATAATTTTAGTAGCAAAGTAACGCACATATCGGCTGAGTGATCTGCTCTGGATCATTTCAGGAAATCCACTGTGGATTACAAAATAGACAGGTTTTCCCGATAGAATCGCTTTGTGATTTTCCATCAGTTCAAAAAAAGATTTGGTTATTCCCGGCATACTGTCCACATATAGGGGAAAGATAAAAAGCAGGGCATCTGCAGATTTTGCATTTTCTATATAACTCTCATGGAGAGAAAACTTATTCAGATAGCAGATCTCTTCCACCGGGGTATTCGTAATCCAGGGAACCATTCTGCTTGAATTCGATTTGATTCCTCTTGGTGATCCATTAAATATTGTTAATTTCATTGCTGATCTCCTTTAAATTGTCCGATTGAAGGTTCAGTTTCAATAAAGATTCGGGCTGCATATTCAATCGTGTTCTTTCAATTGTTTCATAGATTATTTCACGGGCTTCTATATCTATATCATCCTGATCGAGAAGAACAAATCCGACAGATCGTGTATGGGCATATCTTTTTTTATGATGACATTCATCTTTATAAATTTCGATAAAGGGAAGTGCTTCGGGAATAAATCGATCAAGTGCTTTTTTTGTTTCAGAAGATAAAAATCCTGCAGATACCGGAGAAGCATACAATAATAAATCCGATTTAATAAGACTCTTCAAATAATCGACACCATCATCTCTCAATCTGCAAATCCCCGGTGTTTTGGTCCAGCAATCCCAGCATCCCTGACAGTGGGCCATTTTCATGTCAGCAATGGGAAAATAATCTACAGAGTGATTTTTACTTAATTCCTCTTTTAACATTGATAATGAGTGACGGTGTTTATCCCAGGTTGCTCCCTTTTTTACTCCGTCAACTAAAGTAATATTCATCTTTTCTCCTTTTTGGATAACATGTGTTATCTAATAAAGAATATATAACAAGTGTTATTTTATGTCAACAAAAAAACATCAATAAAGATTGATCTGGGAAAAAGGGGTGTATTTCTCAAGGAAATTATTATTCTGTGCATATACGAGCTGATGTGCAGTCTCTTCCAGAAGTCTTAGAGCAGTCTCAATAGGGATCGATTTGGGATTCTTTGTCATTGTGATGGATAGTCCATTGGTAAAAATAGACATTTTCAGCAGCATGTCCCTATTTTGCTCTCGGTTTAATCCTTCGAGCATTTTATCCTTTTCCATTATATCGAGCATCTGCTTTTCCTGATCTTCGGGCATTTCCAGGCATTGGTGATCAAAATTCAGAAGATCGAGATAGAGTTGCGGGTACTTTTTTACAAAGAGAATCTGCCCGATCCCGATATTGAAGAAACCAATATCCGTATACGATTTAGTTGAATACTCCCAGGATATTTTCCTTATCTGGTTCATTACGGCCAATATCAGGGCATCACTATTTTCAAAATTCACATAGATAGGCGCTACGGAACAACCCAATACTCCTGCCAGCTTTCTGACTGTAAGTGTGGATATTCCGCTATCTATGGATATTTTCAGAGCTGCATCGAGTATCTGCTGCTTGGAAAATTGAGCTTTCGGGGGCACTATTAATCTCCTGAATTTAAAATATAACAGATGTTATCTTTCGTCAAGAATAGCAAAAGTATTAATTAACCATAGGATACAATTGATTTATTGGATTTCTTATGTTAAGTTATTAAGTAATAACTTAAAGACTTAAAGATAAAAGGATATTTATGAATAAACAACTGGATTATATGATAGAGATTTTCAAAGCTCTGGGTGATCCGACGAGGTTGAAAATAATCCGCCTTGTCGCTACAGGATATGAAAAACTTGCTGTTAATGAAATAGCTAAAAAAATGGGTATTACCAACTCTGCAGTTTCCCAGCATTTTAAAATTTTAAAAAATGTAAATCTCGTTATCCCTGAAAAAAAAGGATACAAAACTTACTACCGGGCGAACCGTGAGCTCATTGAATCGTTTAGTGAAAAAATTGATGAGTTTGTTAAACTCGCCTTCATTCCCTGTCAGTTTCCGGGAGAATGCAAAGATTGTCCAAATGAAAATTCATGTGATGATGATAAAAAAAATGGAAATACAAAAGGTGAGAAAGATGAAAAATAGAATGAAAATTTATATGGGATTAGTCCTGATTATATTAATTGGAATAAAGAGCTTTGCAGAATCAGAGACTGTTTCGATACATGGAACCATTGATTTCGAGGGTGAAGGCACGATATTCATCTCCCTTGTTGATGCCGACAATTTTTCTGCAGAGGGTATCGATATTCAGTCCATGGCGAGAAAAATAACCTCGGAAGAAATCTCAACAGGTACTCTTGAATTCATTTTCAATAATGTTCCAAAGGGAGATTACGGAATCCGGACATATATAGATGAAAACGGTAATGGAATACTCGATACAGGTACCTTCGGACCAAAAGAGCCATGGGGCATGTCTTTCAAAAGAAGAAAACCTCTTTGTCTTCCTGATTTTTCCCAAATCAGATTCACCCTGGACAGTGACAAAATAATTCAAATAAAGGTGGATTAAAATGAAGAAATATATAAAATGGATAATTCTCTCAATAATCATGTTTCTCTGCTTTTCTTTTACTTTTATGAAAAGTCCCGAAAATATTATTGTAATGCTTCAGCAGGTTAGCAGCGAGAATGTTATACCGGCTGTAATTATACATATTTTGACTTTCTCTTTATTGGTCCTGGGAATTTTCATAAAAAAGCACCGTACTATTTTGTTCTCGATCTTTCTACTTTCTCTTTCCGCATCGGCAGCTTTTTTTGCAGTAAAATATATAATTCCACCAAATATAATACTTTTTTCAGTATTTTTTATACTTACAGTCGCTGCCATTAAGAAGGGTCAGCTGCAATTCCAATTTAGTAAAACTAGAATTTGGGATAGATTAGTTGGAATCACTGCACTGATTTTTGCATTCTACTATCTGCACTGGGTTGAATCACCTGTTTTTCTCAATGCTCTGATTTATTCACCTCTCGGTCTTGTCAATTGCCCGACGATGCTTGCGTTCAGCGGTCTGCTCTGCTTCATAAAAAAACCTGGAGCACCATATCTTGAGTTTTTTGTCGGAGGTATTACTCTGTATTTCGGATTTTTCGGAATGATGAGCCTAGGTGCCTATATTGATATTATTCTTGTAATTTCAGGTCTGTTCTTATTAATCAGATTGGCTTCAAGGCTTAATCCAGAAAGCTTCTATAATAGTTGAGTCAATTAATAGTCGAATTTTAAAAAAGGACAGCCGAAGCTGTCCCTTTATCTATGCACTATCGGGCAGATTGTTCCCCGTCCGGTTCCGTAGAAAAGTGAAGATGTTTTTCTCCTCTTTTTTATGCAGAGCCAGAGCCTGTCTGTTGATTCTTTCCATCTCGGAAGTCTTCTGCATTCTTTTCCTTTTCAAATCGGACATTATCTGCTCTTCATATAAACTGTATTCGTATACCATAATAATCTCTCAAATTTTTGTTTAAGCTATGCGGAGAAGTTTGTTTCCTGTAGCAACAAGGGCATTCCCCGCCCCTTCGAGAATAAGTGTGACAATTGTACCTCGAGACTCGTTTTTATTCATTTGACGGGGCTCTTTTCTCCTATTCTCGATCTCAAAAAAATCTCTCATTTCCTGGCCCTTCAGTTTTGCCAGATATAATGCATAATAATCTGTTTCGTTTAACATAAAAAAATCCTTCTTTTATTCGGTGAGCCAGAATACTCCGTAGCTTGCTGCGGGTATGTAGGCTTTGTTCTCTTCGCGGCTTTGCCGCAACCTCTCCGAACACAGATCCCTCGGAGCTTGCTCCGGGGTTCTTTATATAAGCCGTGCCTGATCTGTCTCAGGCAATTTCTAAAAGGCGGTTACCTGTACTGATAAGCGCCTTACCGGTTCCATGTAAAATGGATAGCACAGCTTTAGTGTGATGTTCTGTCTTCTTCTTCCTTAAAAGGGAAGCAAGTCTCAATCGGTCAGCTGTGGAATGAAAATCATCGATTTTCATTTGTGTAAGTAAATAAGTTGTGTAAATGTCATTATTCAGCATTCTGTTCTCCTGATAATGTTTGGCCGATAAAAAAAACCGCTTCAACCTCATCCTTGAGGTTCGAGCGGCTTTGTCCAGATGTAAATCCCGGGTAAAAAAAAAGCCGCAGCCAGTAATGGCCGCGGCGTATTTGCTAATTAATAATATAACTAACAATGCACAGGCGCATTACTAAATAAAGTACTGTCTGTAAAAATGGATTCATATTTAATCATTCACCTGTTCTCCTTGTCAGTTTTATTTTGTTAAACCAAGTATCGATCGTATGAAAAAAATAGTAAAGGGTACCGTTTGATTATATTTAATTATTCACACTTCCGGTGATATTTTTTAATTTGAAATAATTGCTTTTCTGTTTTATCAGTTCCTGATTCAATAGAATTATATTGGAATAATAGTTCACCTGCTGCATCAGTAATTCCGATTCGTCACCATAACCGGAGCGCCATTCTTTTTCCTTCTGATCTATCATCTGTCGATCAGTTTCGATTCTGCCTTCAAAATAATCTATATTCAGCTTGTTTAATTCCATAGCATATATGATCTGTCTGATGTATTTCTCAATTTGTTTTCTATTGTATTCAAATGAAGCCCGTGTGGCTTTTAATTCTTCTTCTGCTGCTCTGGCAGCAGAATACATCCCTCCGAAATCGGCAATAGGGGCTTTAATTCCCAGAGTCAGAGTAATATTTCCCTTATTTTCTTCATTCCATTCAGGCTGGATAAATGGAAAATAGGAACCGCTGTAGGACAACTCCATATGGAATGCAAGATCCGGTTTGAAATAATATTTCCCTTTCTGGATCCTTGTTTTATATTCTTCGGCTTTTATACTGTGGCGCAGCATGGTCAGATCGCTATTGTTTTCAATCGCCTCCCGGTTAACTTCCTCCCAGGAATTGACTGATATAAGATCGATGTCCTCTGTTTCTATCATTACCGGTGTCAGTTCCCTACCAGTAATATAGGTGAGATTGAGGACTACCTGATTTATCTGTTCGAGTATAATATTTTTAGACAATTGGGCTTCTCGAAGTTTTTCCTGTGATTCGAGAAATTCTGTCTGCAGTATCATACCGTTGTTGTAACTATCTTCGGCAATATTCTTCAACCGGGCTGCGATTTCGCTCTGCTTGCTGATCGCCAGTTCTATCTCTTTTAAATAATGAAGTGTCAGGCTGTTGATGAGAATTTCTGTTTTCAGAAGATTTCTCATTTTCATGGAATCGATAGATGCCGCCGCCGCTCCTTCTTTCGTAGCCTGGAGGGCGTTGTAGATTTTACCCCATGTAAAAACAGGTTGATCGACTATCAGTTTGAAATCGTAGTAGGTATTTCCCGACATTGTAAATACCGTATCTTCAGCAGGCATCGGTGATATTGGCCCACCCAATCCTGAGAGATCAAGAACTCCCAGTGCGCCTGCATCCACAGTCAGAGTATCGGGATTACTGATATAACTCATAGTCGATTCAAAGCTCAATGACGGTGCGCCTTTACTGCGGGCTTCTTTAACTCTGTATCGTGCAGCTCTTTCTCTGGCTGTTTTTTCTGCAAGAGCCTGACTGTTTTCCAGAGCCATTTCAAATAATTCATCTGCACTGTAGATCTCAGACTGAGCCCCGACATAAAAAAATGCTATTGCCCACAGGCATATTAATAAAAATAACTTTTTCAAAGCTCTTCTCCCAATTGTCTGTACTCCTCTCTTCCTCTATCAGATAAAACTCCCTCGAGCAGAACCTTTTCAATAAAGAAAAAAAGATCAAAAGCAGAATCTTTAATACCATACCGCTTCTCCATATTCATAAATACCTCAATAATTCCAAGCAGGATGTAAGGGGGAGTCTCGTCTTTCAATTCTTTTCTCAAAATACCTTTATCCACACCCTCTTTCATGATTTTACTTGTCAAATGAATGATATGTTTGCTGATTACCGGGAATATAATGTTCTGGATCATGGCGTTTTCCGAAGCTATTTTGGAAAGAGGAAATTCTTTGGAGAAGCTGTGTGCTGCAAAACGGATCAGCTTTTTCAATTTTAAGGTGAAATGACAATCTTTATCTGTTGCCAAGTTCTGAAGGTCTTCCAGGATTGAGTTGAGCCTCAATTCTATTGCTTCCTTCATTAATTCAAATTTACCGGGAAAGTGGTTATACAGGGTTTTTTTTGTTATTCCTATGTAGTCTGCAATCTCTTCCATCGTCAGATTTTTATAACCTTTTTCAATAAATAAGGTTGAAGCTGATAGAAGTATCAATTCCCTCTTTGACATTTATTCCTCCACGGTTTACACTATTGTAGTGTATAAAGTGTAAAAAGAAAACCCTTTAAATATTGAGGTGCCTATGTCTAAAAAAAGTGTAATGGGAAAATCAGCCCTATTGCTCATCATTGCCTTACTGGCTGTCATACTTATAATCAGGACCTCCTTACAGGTTCCGGAAACTGAAGATCAGCAAGTGCTGCCAGTGAGAATCTCTGTTGCAGAAAAGGGTATTCTGGAAAAACGCCTCACGATAAGTGGATTTATTGAAAGTGATACAATGGTCACAGTTCTTCCCCGCATAGGTGGTACTCTCACCGAACTCTATATTGAGATGGGAGATACTGTCGAGAAAGATCAGGTCATTGCCCTGATCGACAGTGAACCATATCAGTTGTCTTTTAATCAGGCCAGATCCGCATTTCTTGCTGCTGAATCAACTTTTAAAAGAGTTTCCAGCTTGTACGCGACAAAAAGTGTATCCCAGCAGAATTATGAAGAGGCTAAAGCCAATTATGATGCACTGAAATCAACTTACGAACTGGCAGAACTGAATCTCAGTTATACGGAGCTAAAAGCACCTGTCAGTGGGTCTATTTTGGAAAAACATGTATCCAGAGGATCGATGGTGGCTCCCCAGGTCCCCATCGTCACGATTGGAGATATCAATAATCTGAAAGTAAACAGCGGTGTTCCCGAAATACACTACTCATTCTTTCAGAAACATAAAGAAGATATGGACGTTCAGGTTACCATACCCGCTCTTGAGAATAAAATCTTTAACGCATCTATCTCAAATATTGCTCCATTTATATCTCCCCAATCGAGAAATTTTGTAGTGAAAAGCCGTGTTATCGATGATGCTGCAGAGTTGCGACCGGGAATGTTTGCCTATCTCGATTTTGTTCTCGAAAGAAAAGAAAACATCAATTACCTTCCCTACAAAGTTTTGTCCGGAGGAAACCTTCTCTGGTATGTTGATGATGAGAATAAAGCCCGTCAGATTTCCTTTGTTCCGGTTTTCGGCAATGAGGATTATTTTGAGATCCCCGTAAAAATCTCTGACTACAGGTTCATAATAGAGGGGCAGAGTTTTCTCGAAGATGGACAGACTGTCCGCATTCCGGGAGATCTGTAAGTATGAAGATTTCAGATTTCGCCATTAAACATCCCGCCATTATCACTATACTTCTTGTCGTATTGCTTGTCTTTGGTATGATTTCAGTCTTACAACTTCCACAGGATTATCTGGCAGATGTCAATCTGCCTACAGCTGTGGTCGTAACAGTTTACCCCGGTGGTAGTCCAAGCGATATCGAGCGTGAGGTAACAAGGCCTCTTGAAGATGAATTGAGCACTATTTCCGGTCTCGAGGAAATCACTTCCAACTCTTTTGACTCTGTTTCATCGATCACTCTTTCATTGGAGATGGGGCAGTCTATAGATGACAGACTGGTGGACATCAGAGAGAAGATCAATAATGTGATGCCCGATCTCCCCGATGGGATTACCGGAGCACCGACGATAATGAAATTCAGTTCATCTGTGAAACCGGTATTCATTTTTTCCGTTAAGTCGGGAATGGAAGAGGACCAGCTGGCGAATTATATCGAAGAGATTGTTAAACCAGCTGTTTCCCGTGTCGGTGGAGTATCAGAAGTTACAATTAACGGTCAGAGGAAGTCGATCATTGAAATTGAACTGGATCTCGACAGACTCGAAGCTTTGAGAATCCCCGTTCTTGATATCTACAATACTCTCAAATACAACAATGTAGCTTTTCCCGGTGGTGATGTGCAATTCAGGGATTCAAGAGCCATGATCCGCACAGAAGGGGAGTACAAATCCCTCGGTGATATTGAGAATGTAGTCATCGGTTTATCCGATGATCAGTATATTCGTCTTTCCGATGTAGCCCAAGTCCGTAAAGTGCCTCAGCGGGCAGATCGATTTGCTCTCAATAAAGGGGAAAATACAGTCACTGTCAGTATCATCAAGAAACAAAGTGCAGATACAGGGAGATTAGTCAGAGAAGTAAAAAAGAAATTGGAAGAGTTGCAGAATGATGTAGAGATTGCCTTCCTTGTCGACGACAGCAACAATATCAATTTGTCCATTTCTTCGGTTCAGAGATCGGCATTACTCGGTGCGCTGCTGGCGGTCATTGTTCTTTTGCTCTTCCTTCACAACGGTACGACGACCCTCATTATCGGCGTTTCCATTCCCATTTCTGTTTTTGTCGCTTTTATTGGTTTGAATCTCAACGGGCAATCTATCAATCTAATGACTCTTGGAGGATTGACGGTGGCCATAGGCATGATGGTCGATTCCTCCATTGTTGTTCTGGAAAATATTTTTAAACATTTTAAAGAGGGGAAAAGTGCCGCCGAAGCAGCATCCATAGGTACTCATGAAGTAGGTGGAGCTGTAATTGCATCGACTTCAACATCTCTTGCCGCTTTTATACCTTTGCTGTTCCTTGAAGATTTCACGGGAATTGTACTCAAAGATGTCGCATTGACTATTATCTACTCTTTATCGGGAGCCATGTTTGTTGCCATTATCGTTATCCCTTTTATTGCTTCAAAATTTTTAAAACCGCAGAAATTGAAAAAAGGAGGATTGGGTGAAGGACTGAGTGCAGCCATTGAGGGAGTCTTGGAGAAACTGATGGAAAAATATCAGCTGATGCTCAGCTGGTCAATTAAAAGCTGGAAATTTGTCATGGTAGTGGCATTTTTGATCCTCGGGTTAAGTTATCTTGTTTTCAATATGCTGGGATTTCAGTTTCTTGAACCTGCAGATATGGGTGAAATTCAGATCTCTGTGGAGTTTCCCGATAAATTTACCATTGAAGAGAGTCGGGATAAACTGGCTGAAGTTGAAAATTTGATATACAGGAAAGTTCCCGAGCTTTCTGAAGGTCTCTTTTATGCCGGTATGTACAATCTATTCAGTTCCAATGCCGTTCCCGATGTGGGATTTATTATTTTGACTTTGGATAAACAATCGGAACGTGACCGCAGTGTATTTGACATTATCGACCTGCTGCAGTCCGAGATTCACAATGATATTCCCGATGTCAAAGTCTCCGTAATGAATGGCGGCCTTGGAGCCCTTATGGCTGAGGCTACAGGTGGAGATGGATACAGTCTGGAGCTATTCGGCTCAAATATTGATGACCTTATAGAATCTGGGGAAATACTTGTAAAAGTGCTTGAAGATGATCCTGAAGTCGATCGTGTCAGTATGGATATTTCATACAATTCCGGCGGATTGGTTTCGAGATTGAATTTACAGACTATGGGAGAACTCGGTGTTGTTCCCTATGAAGCGGCAATGACTCTGAGAACGATATTTCATGGCATGGAGTCAGGAACCTTCCGTGAAAATGATCGGGACTATGATATTTTTCTCACATCGCCTTATGCGGGAGGACAAATTCCCGAAGATATTTTTTATACTCTTTTCATCAGGTCTCAGATCGGTGAAAAAATTTCTTTTGCCTCAATTGCCAATCTGGAAATTGAGAAGTCTCTCGATTCTATCAACAGGAAGAATAAAATCCGTTCAGTAATGATTACGGCCATTCCAAAAGAATCCAATATCAGGGGCATCAGCAAAAGGACTTCGCAATTTATCAACAAAACAGGTTTGCCGCCAGGTGTAAACTGGGAGATAGCCGGTCAGTCGGCAGAAACATTCAATTCATTTAAATCTCTTCTCATTGCCATGTTGATCTCAGTCTTTCTGGTTTATGTCGTTATGGTTATTCAATTCGAGCGTTATACTCAGCCGCTGATTGTTATGGCTTCTGTTCCATTCTGTATTATAGGAGTTGCCGGCGGATTATTAATCTTCGGTTCCGGTTTGTCCATAGTCGCTTTTCTGGGTACGATTGCTCTGGGCGGAATCGTGGTGAACAATGCAATTGTAATGATTGACTATATCAATATGCTCCGCGACCGAGATGGAATGCTATTAAAAGAGGCTGTCCTGGCGGGAAGTTCATCGAGATTGAAACCGATACTCATGACAACACTGACAACAGTTCTCGGTGTAATCCCCATGGCAATTGGAATGGGCGAGGGCTCTGCCATGTACGGACCTTTAGGGCAGACAATTGCCGGGGGACTATTGACATCGACTTTTATCACGTTGTTTATCATTCCAATCCTTTATTACAGATTGGAATCGGGAAGGGAAAAATCTAACCCAATGCCACATCAAGAGTCATCATCACGGCAAAACCCAACATAGCACCAATCGTTGATATATCGCTGTGTTTCTCATCCTTCTGAGCTGTGGGGACCAGTTCCTCTACGACGACATAAATCATTGCTCCTGCGGCAAAAGCCAATGCATAAGGGAGAATGGGGCGAAACAGCAATACCAGAGCCGCACCGAGAACACCTGAAATTGGTTCTACCATTCCCGATGCCTGACCGTAAAGAAAGCTCTTCCTACGGCTCATTCCCTCCCGTCGGAGAGGGACGGAAACCGATGTTCCTTCGGGAAAATTCTGTATTCCGATACCGATGGCCAGTGCTACTGCCCCTGCTACTGTTGCCGAGGGTAATCCCGCAGCTGCAGCTCCGAATGCAACCCCTACTGCTAAACCTTCCGGTATATTGTGTATGGTTATGGCCGTTACCAGCAGAACACTTCTCTGCCAGCTCGATTTAGGTCCTTCCTGTTCTCCCGGTTTAAAATTGGGATGCATGTGAGGTATTGTTTTGTCTACGATCCACAGGAATAAGCCACCTAAAAGAAAACCGATAGTTGCGGGAACCCACGAAGGTCCCTTGAGCTCTTCAGACATTTCGATAGCCGGTGCCAGTAAGGACCAATATGACGCCGCAATCATAACTCCCGCGGCAAATCCCAACATACCGTTGAGTATTTTTTTATTAACATTTTTGAAAAAGAAAACTAAAGAAGCTCCCAGAGCGGTAACGGCCCAGGTAAATAAAGTCCCGATTAACGCTTGAATAACCGGATGAAATTGTGAAAACCACTGAATCATTAAATATCCTCCATTTGCTGAATCATTGTTCTTTAAATATGGTCTTTTCAGTGATTTTTTTCATGTATTATTTTTAAATTGACAATTATAAATAAAAAAAGGCCATCCCCGAGGGACAGCCCTTTTGATCTGCTGATCTGTTTATCTGAAAACCAAAGGATAAGAAGTTCCCTTCATACCATCGGGAATGGCATGGGCAATAGCCGCACCGTCAAATACTGCAATTGAGAAATAGTACATTTTAGACAGATCTGTAAAAGCAACGTCTGTTTCATCACCAGTTACAAGGGCTCTTTTTACTTCCAGAGTCCATGTGTTTGTTGCTTCATCGTAGTTGTGATATTCCATTACATCTGCGCGACCGCCGACTCCGGGTTTGATATTGTAGAGACTTGGGATAACTAAATCTGAATCACCGTCAAACAGCTCTTTATTCAGTACTGTTCCGTCTTCATCAACAAGGTTTCCATCTTCATCTATTGAAACAATTTTTCTTGCTGCAGTATCAGTAGCCATTATCCAGTGATAATCTTTAGCTCCCGGTACCCAGTATACTGGAACTTTGATTTCATTACCTGCAGCATCAGTTATTGTCTGGGAGTTCCCTGAATATGATCCTGTCCCTTCATCACCTTTTCTTCCGTTTCCGTCAGAGTAAGTAAGCCATTTATCATCGATCTGGTTTACAGGTCCGCCTCTGTCAGATTTCCAGTGCCAGACATCTCCGATCTCACCTTCTGCATTTGTAGCTTTTTTCTCACCATGACAAAGATTTGCACATCCGATTTCATTAAATCCTTCAATAGAATCGTTGATGTTCCAGATTACAGCAAATTTATCTTCATATGTAGGTCCATAATAATCATCAGTTTTGTATTTTGGCTTCTGCATCCATTTAGATTCAGTTTCATTGTAATACCATGACTGTCTGGCCTGAGATTCTTCCATGTCACCAGTCCACTGATAAAGGAAATAAATATCACTTTCAGTGTGTAGGCTCTGCATGCTCACCTGGTAAGTATCTTTGAAGTAACTTTTGTCAAAAATCGGATACTGGGGTACATAGACCTCAACTTCAAGCTTGGGAGCCTTTGCCCATAGATCATCAACCATTCCATCCATTGACGGTACAGTTTCTGTTGAGATTGAACCCAGTGCTCCTTCTGGAACTTCTGGTTCTTTTTCTCCACAGGAAACTAGTAATGCAAGTGCTGATATAAATAATACTGCGCTTAATAGTGATAATTTTTTCATAATTTCTCCTTTATCGATATAAAGTCATTTTAATGTTCATTTCGCTTATAAACAATTGGGACATTTGTCCCGATTGTGTAGTATGATACAATTATGACAGCCGGTTCTCTTTTTGTAATGTATCTGTTTTATGGACTCTCTTTCATTCTTCTGGGTTTTGTTTCCCTTTTTCTCAGGTCGGGGAAATACTCTTCTGATGCACTGTTGAAGAATCTCTTTTATCTGGGGCTTTTCGGCATTTTTCATGGCCTTTCAGAGTGGACTATACTTTTCAGACTGACAATTTCTCCTTTTGCAGGGGATCTGATTCTCAATCACATTATTTTGTTTCTCAATACTATTTCTTTTCTCTCACTGGCCTATTTCGGTCTGCTGCTGAACAGGATGAAACGTAAGCCGATCATTATGGGCTGGGCGGGAATTCTCATGATTGGAATCGTGATCGGATTGATCTACAATGATATCGAAGCGTTTAATCTTTCTCAATATCACACCGTTCGCTGGCTTCTTGGAAGCCCGGCTGCTTTATTATCGGGTATCGGACTCTATCGGGAAGGACGGCGTTATGTGAAATCAGGCAAATCCCATGTTGGTAAGCTACTGATTCTTCTAGCCATAATTTTCAGTCTCTACGCTATTGCCGTAGGAATCGTATTCCCTTTCCCCGGTCCGATCAGTGAACTTTTATCACCAGAGCTGATACGAACATTCCTGGCTATAGCTTCCAGTCTCATCATTGTCCTTATTGGGTTTCGAATCAGAAATGCCGAACAGGAACGACTTTGGGCTCTGAAAAAGGATGAAATGATCTACCGGGAGCAGATGAGGATGGGCAGAGAATTACACGATAGAGTACTGCAGAAACTCTTTGCCGCAGGACTGACAATGGATCGATGTATCGAAAAAAACTCTGAGAATAAAGACGATGTTTTTATTGCCAGGAATTTATTGTCCGAATCTTCAAGGTCTATACGCCAATTCCTCCATTCTATAAAAGACCACCCTGTAAAAATAAAAGATTTCCTCTTTCTGGTGGAGGAGGATTGTTCCCGAATGTCACAGAGCCTTGCCACTGATATCCATCTTGAAATACAGGGATTCAATCTGGATTTTCAGGAAATTGAAAATTATCAGCTGGAGAACGGAGATGATTTAAGGGCCATTCTGGAAGAAGCAGTATCCAATTCAGTTCGCCATAGTGGCGTATTGGATCTTAACGTGCGTTTAACTCTGGAAGTTGACAAAAGTTCCAATGAGAAAAATATTGTATTGGAAATAATCGATAAAGGATGCGGTTTTGATCGTGAAAAAATAAAAAAAGGCAACGGGCTCCGTTCTATGACCAATAGATCTCTGAGTATAGGAGCTGATTTCAAAATTGACAGTGGAGAAGATGGAACACGACTAAATGTAAAGCTGCCGATAAAATACAAAGAGAAGGAGCCTTGAATGAAACAAATCAATTCTGTCTGCATCGTCGATGATCACGATATTGTCCGTCAGGGTCTTCGCAATGTTTTTACACTGGAATATGGTTTTGAAGTTGTCGGAGAGGCTGCCTCTTCAGCTGATGCCAAAGCGTTGCTTCAATCTGTCAAACCCGATGTATTGATCCTTGACCAGATGCTCGGCGACGGTTCGGGCATTCAATTAGCATATGATTTGAAGCCCATCCTGGCAGATACGGAAATAGTTCTGCTTACAGCATTTCCCGTATCTGAAGAGGAAAAAATGAACCTTAAGAAGCAGAATGTGAATAGCGTCATCTACAAGGACCAATCGTCCTTTGAAATCCGAAAAGCTGTCATGAAAGCACTGGGATTCAATTGCGAATCAACTGATCATCTGGAAAAATCTGATAATCTTATACAAAATCTTTCCCACCGGGAGAAAGAAATTCTCCTTTTGATCTCCAGAGGTTTGCAGAATAAAGAGATATCATCGGAAATAGGCATATCCGAGAAGACTGTCAGGAACAGGATAAGTAAGATTTTTAAAAAGTTAGGTGTTGGCAACAGGACCGAAGCAACTCTGAAGTTTCTAGAATAAATTGCCCCGAAATGATAACATTCCGGGGCAATACTTGTTTGAATTTTACATGTCCTGTGTCTTAATTCATTGCCTGTTCTACAGCAACAGATACAGATACGGAAGCACCAACCATGGGATTGTTACCCATTCCGATAAGTCCCATCATCTCAACATGAGCGGGAACAGAAGAGCTACCGGCAAACTGAGCGTCCGAGTGCATTCTTCCCATTGTGTCTGTCATACCGTAAGAAGCGGGACCGGCAGCCATATTGTCGGGATGCAGAGTTCTACCTGTACCTCCTCCTGAGGCTACGGAAAAGAAAGACTTACCTTTGGCATTTCTCTCTTTTTTGTATGTGGCCATAACTGGGTGCTGGAATCTTGTGGGATTCGTTGAGTTCCCCGTAATGGCAACTGAAACATTTTCAGCAGTCATAATAGCAACGCCTTCAACAACATCATCTGCTCCGAAACATCTAACCGCAGCTCTGTCACCTTTGGAGTAGGCTTTAACTTTAGATTCTGTCAGTTTTCCGGTTTTGTAGTCAAATGCAGTTTCAACATGGGTGAACCCGTTGATTCTGGCAATGATCTGCGCTGCATCTTTTCCAAGACCGTTCAGAATAACTTTCAGAGGTGATTTTCTGGCTTTGTTTGCCGATCTCGCAAGACCAATTGCACCTTCTGCAGCCGCAAAGGACTCATGTCCTGCACAGAATGCGAAACATTCTGTTTCTTCTTTTAAAAGCATGGAAGCCAGATTACCGTGTCCGAGTCCTACTTTTCTCTGGTCTGCAACTGATCCGGGAATACAGAAAGCCTGAAGCCCCTCACCAATTGTTGTAGCGATTTCAGCAGCTTTGGTCTGTCCCTTTTTTATTGCGATTGCTGCACCGACAGTATAAGCCCATTTTGCATTTTCAAATGCAATATTCTGAATTGACTCTACTATATCAACGGGACTGAATCCCTTCTCTTTACATATCTCAAGGCATTCCTCTACGGAATTGATCCCGTACTGGCCGAGTACCTTGTTTATCTGCTCTATTCTTCTGGAATATCCTTCAAAAAGTGCCATACATTGAACTCCTTACTCTTCTCTCGGGTTGATTGTTTTTACAGCGTCTTCAAAACGACCGTATGTACCAGTTGCCTTAGTCAGAGCCTCACCGGCTTCCATTCCTTTGGCAATGTTTTCCATCATGACACCCATTCTTACAAATTTGTAACCGATTACCTCATCATCTTCATCAAGGCCCATTTCTGTTACATAACCTTCAACCATTTCCAGGTATCTCGGTCCTTTGTCCTTTGTACTGTACATTGTTCCCGTTACAGATCTGAGACCTTTACCCAGATCTTCCAGTCCCGCTCCAATGGGTAATCCATTTTCTGAGAAAGCAGACTGGCTTCGCCCGTAAACTGCCTGGAGAAAAAGTTCTCTCATCGCTACGTTGATTGCATCGCAAACCAGATCGGAATTCAGTGCTTCGAGCATTGTTTTACCAGAAAGTATTTCTGCGGCCATAGCAGCGGAATGAGTCATTCCTGTACAACCAATTGTTTCGACCAGTGCTTCTTCGATAATTCCCTCTTTAATGTTGAGAGTCAGTTTACAGGCTCCCTGCTGAGGTGCACACCAGCCCACACCGTGTGTGAACGCTGAAATATCCTTGATCTCTTTCGCCTGAGTCCATTTCCCTTCCTGGGGAATGGGAGCAGGACCGTTTTTAGGTCCTTTGGCGACTATACACATCTCTTCGATTTCCGGAGTGTATTCCATTCATAATCTCCTATTACAGTTTTACTTTGTTTAATCCGCGAGTATTTTATATAAATTTATCGATTAATAAAAGAGGATCGGATAATTTTTTTTAGTAATATAAGAGGGAAGGACAATGCTGTTTCCCAGAAGAAACTTCGATAACTTTTTTCATTTTGCATTACCTGAAAATATTTTGTCATTATGTTCTGATTGGAAAGCAGATTTCCAAAGACCAGATTTTCAAAACGATTGGAAAGTCTGCTTATTCGCAAAGACCAGATCAGGTCACTGGCGATAACTGAGTATATTCTTCTTCTATAGCGGGAGGTCGGTACTTTATTGTGTAGGGAATCAAAAGCCGTTTCTGCTGCAATTCTTCCAGAAATTATCGCATTTTTTATCCCTTCTCCGCTGAAACTGTCGACAAAACCCGCAGCATCGCCGGTCAGCATGATTCTCTTTGTATTTATTTTGTGTTTGAGATTTGAAACAGGGATAAAACATCCCTTAAAGGGATCCGATGTCTTTAACCCCTGTGAGTTTAAAAAATTCTCAAAGAATTTCTTGAGATTTTTCCCAGATTCGAATGATCCGCCGATTCCCGCAGATATGTAGTCCGATTTGGGAAATAGCCAGCCATAACCATAGGGAATGAAGCCGAAATCAAGTTCGACGGAGTTCTGATCTCCTCTTTTTCCCTTTATATTGCATACCAGACAGAAGCGAATTTCTTTAATTGAAAATTTATCTCTAACAGACTTTGCCGTTTTACTAAAATAACCATCGGCTCCAATGCAGATAGAGCATTCAAATATCCCGTCATCTGTTTCTAATGTCACTCTATCTGATGATTCCTCTACTGACAGACAATTTCTTTTTGCGAAAACAGCTCCTGATTCAATTGCCTTTTTCAGTAGGAAATCATCAAAATTTCTCCTGTTTATCATATAGGCAACTGGTTTTTTTCCTGATACAAGAGCTTCCTTTCCTCTGAAACGGGAATGAAGACCATAACATGTCCTCTCTATTATATTCTCGGGAATCGGCATATCCAGTTCTTGTACTGCTCCGAGAGACAGGCCTCCGCCACAGGATTTATCCCTTGGGAAACTGCTTTTATCGATGATGAGAACTTTCAAGTTATTTTCTGCACAAATTCTTGCAGCTGTAGTTCCTGACGGTCCGGCACCGACTACGATTACATCCCAGTTATTCATATTTAAGATCCAGATCCAGGCCGATATTATTGTCAATATTCAGATCGTTGAGCTTTTCTGCTTTATAACGGACATTGAATAATTCAACAGGCAGGCCTTTGTTTATAATGTAAGAACTCCATTCTACAAACTGTACCAGATTTTCATTTTCATATGATTTTGTATAGAGAGGCATGAAATCATCTTTCCCAATAAACAAAACCTCTCTGGTTATACCCTCATCTTCTTCAAAAAGCCTGCAGTCGAAAAGCCAGCCTCTTTCATCTTCCATTAATGCCATTGCACTGTTATCTATGAGGAACAAGAGCCGCGAGTAAGCAGCCAGCGCATCACTTTCATCAAAGGTTACACCTCTTATCGTTGTAGCAAGGGCACTGTTTTTATCTACTGTAACTGCAAAAGGAGAGAGAATCCCTCCTTTCCTGCCTCTCACTTTTCCATCTTCTCTGAGAACACCGATGCTACCCGTATCACCGCTTCTGTTACCTTTTATAATATCCATCCTGATAAGCCGGGGAGCACGGTAGTAAAAGTTGATATAGCGAAATTCCTCTTTTTTACCTTTAACGCTCCATTCGTACATTCTGCACTGATAGTCGGAAAGCCTCTCCAGATTTTCACCGAAAAGGAGAATCACTTCTATTGCCGCCAACTCCTCGGAAGCAGCCAAAGAGAGAGAGAGAAAAAGGAAGATAATGCTAAGATATGCTCGTTTCATCTTCCAGCTCCAGAATTTTATATACATGAACCGGTGCGGGTTTTCCTTTCAGCTGTATGTGCCCCAGATCTTCAGCATGAATTATCGCTTTCACTTCGCTATAGGTATTATCACTGATTACCACTGTGTCTGTATCGGCTATTGACTGTAACCTGGACGCTGTATTTACAGTATCTCCGATAGCGGTGAAATCCATTCTTTTGGGTGAACCGATATTTCCGATTATCACGCTGCCCGTATCAAGGGCTATTCTCGTATGAAAGGATATATTGTTTTCTTTTTCCCATAATAACTGCAGTTCTTTTAATCGTTTCTGCATAGCCAGTGCGCAACGAACGGCATTTTCTGTATCTTCGTCGCTTTTTTTTATTGCACCGAAAATCCCGATTACCGCATCACCCACAAATTTATCAACCATGCCGCCATACTGGAAAATCACATTGGACATCTCTTCGAGGTAGATATTTAACCTGTTGATCACTTCCTCCGGTTCTTTTTGCGATAGTAGAGTAGTAAAACCTTTAATATCAGAAAATATTACAGTGACTTTTTTCAAGCTGCCTCCGGGCTGGAGTTCTTCGGGATGCTGAATCAGTTCGTCCACTATATTGTAACTGAGATACCTCTGAAGCATGGACCGCAATGCCTTTCTTCTATTCTGTTCTTCAAGCATGTCTTTCTGCCTGATCAGAATATTGTCGAATTCCTGATGCTCTTCCCTCGCCAGATACCCGCTGACTATTGCAGTCAATGTTATAAACAAAGATCTCAGGATCAGATCCTGATTGCTGATGGGAATCTCCCTGACAACAATGGTAATACTGTATAGAAGAGAAAAAAGACTGCCTGAAACAATCACTCCTTTCATACCGAAGCGGGCTGCATGGGATATAAGGAGAATAATATACCATAGATATATATCTTTTCCTCCTCCGGCGTAAATCAGAATGAGTGAAAACAGGAGATCTGAAATGGTGGAGATTCTTGTGATTATCAATATGTATGATGTTTTTTTTACGACGGCGATTTGCAGACTTAAATTATATAAGATGGCCAATGGGAGGGCTATGTAGAAGATGGCAAAAGGTATGATGGGAGAAACAAACTGGATTATAGAACAACAGATAATCAGCCACCATCTGAGAACAACTCCTGTTCTTTCGATGAAAAAGGCTCTCTTCGTCGGTTCCATTTCTGTATGATTGCTGGAAATCATACTTGAATTATAAGCGATAGGGGCTCAGAAATCTAATATCAGGTTACATAATTCTTCTGTATGAGAAAACATAGGCATATGATCACTATCAATTGTGTGAAATCTCCAGTCTTTGTCCATTATTTCTTTCGCGGTATTTTCCAGAAGAGGAGTAAAGGTCCAGAGAGGGTCTTTGTTTACACATTCAATATATGTCGGATTCAATACATCGAGATCTTTCTCAGAATAGGAGACATTTCTGAAAAGCGTGTTCATCGGATGGCTGCAGTATCGTGAATCTGTTTCAAAAAAAGGAGGAATCATTTTGTTATCACCCATTACATCAGTATAGGCTTTGATCTGCCTTGTTATTTTTTCACCGGCTATATCGAAAAATGATTGCCCCGGTTTGGGAACAAAGGCATCTATGTAGACCAGTTTGTTTATTTTTTCAGGATACTTACCAGCGAGTGCCGTCGCCGTCATACCTCCGAAACTGAATGCAGCTACATTGACAGGTCCTTTCAGCTGATTCATAATTTTTGATGTGTATTCTATATATAGGTCAAGTGTAATATGAGAGCCGTTATCAAGTCCCATGCCGGGCATGGTCGGAGCTATGGAATGGATATTGTTTTCTTTTAGATATTTGCTGACAGGACTCCATTGCCAGGAGCCGCCCCAGCCGCCATGAATGAACAACCAGCTATTTTTCATGGATACAAATTACCCCTTCTTTATAATTCTGGTCAATAGATTCTTTTTTGGTGAGCGAATGGTCATTTTTTTAATTTCCATAGAACGAGTGCTCATTCTATGGAAATGAGGCGAAAAATTGAAATTTTCAAAGATTTACATCCTTGATTCTGTTGGTGGCAAGCGGTTAATATACTTAATTGATATTGAAAGCTATGAAATTAATGCTTACTACTAGTGGAGAAAGACTGATGTCAGAAGAAATTAAGATTGTTCCTGTCACTACAAAAAAAGAACTGAAACTGTTTATAAAATTTCCATGGACGGTTTATCGCGGTGAGAAGAATTACGAGAACTGGGTTCCGCCTCTGCTGATGGATCAGAATGATCAATTTAATAGAAAAAAAAATCCCTTTTTTAAGCATGCCGATTTACAGCCATTCCTGGCTTATAAGGATGGAGTTTTATCTGGAAGAATAGCAGCAATTATCGATTACAATTATGTTGAATATCAAAAAGATGAAGCTGGTTTTTTCGGCTACTTCGAAAGCATTGATGATGAAGCTGTAGCCGGTGAGTTATTTAAGGCTGCAGAAGAGTGGGTCATTGCAAAAGGATATAAAAGAATAACGGGACCAATGAATCCTACAACAGGAAAAAGCATCGGAACACTTATAGATACTTTTGATATCCCGCCTATAGTAGAGATGCCCTATAATGCTGATTATTATCCTTCACTTATTGAAAAATGCGGATATGGAAAAGCAAAAGATCTCAACTGTTATATTATGAATACCACCTTGAAATTGTCTGATAAAATGGTTCGTGTTTCTGAAATTGTAAAAAAGAGAAACAATATTTCCGTTCGTTCAGTAGATATGAAGGACTGGGATAACTTATTAAAAACTCTCAGAGAAATATACAATGAAGCCTGGGCTGACAACTGGGGTTTTGTTCCATTTACAGAAGAAGAGTTTGATCATCTTGGAAAAGATCTTAAACTGATAATTAATCCGGAACTTGTTTTAATTGCATATATAGGCGATAAACCTGTTGGTTTTACCATTCCTCTTCCCGATGCTAATCAGGTATTTCTTAAAATGAACGGCCGCCTTTTTCCTACAGGAATTTTTAAGCTTCTTAGGGGAATGAAAAAAATAGATATGATAAGAGTCGCCATTCTCGGCGTTAAAAAAGAAGCTCACAATAAAGGGATTGATGCCGTTCTTATAAAAGAAATTTATGAGCGCGGTGAGGGTCTGGGTATGAAAGGGGCTGAAATATCCTGGGTTCTGGAAGATAATTTACCACTGGTAAATTTACTGGAAAGCTGGGGGATGAAGCATTACCGAACATATAGAATTTACGATAAGAATATTTAATTGAGGATATATAAATGAAGACATGTTTTCTGTTTCCCGGCCAGGGTGCACAGTATCCCGGAATGGGAAAAGATCTGTGGGAAAATAGCGAGGCTGTAAAATCACTGTTTAAAACAGTCAGTGAGCAATGTGGAAAAGATATGGAATCTTTACTTTTTGAAGGTTCTGAAGAAGAATTGAAAGCTACTGACAATACTCAGCTGGCTATAACTCTTGTCAATGTAAGTACCAGTATCGTTCTAAAAGAGAAAGGTTATGAACCTCAGGGTTGTGCCGGTTTCAGTTTGGGAGAGTATTCTGCATTATGGCAGGCTGGTGTTTTAAGTACTGAAGATCTTTTTGAGATCGTCAAAATCAGAGGGGAAGTTATGGAGAAGGCATGCCGCTCTCTCGATACCCCTGATGGTCGTCCCGGAATGGCTGCTGTTGTCGGAATCAGTTCTGATGAAGTCAGGGAAGCTCTGGCGAAAGTTCCCGGAGAGATTTATATGGCCAATGACAATAGTCCCATTCAAACCGTTATTGCCGGTGAAGGAAAAGCTCTTGAAGCTGCTGAAGCCATTATGGACGAAGCGGGAGCTATGAAATATGTTATTCTGAAAGTTTCCGGACCATTTCACACACCGTTTATGGAACCGGCTAAAAAAGAGTTTGAAGAGAGAATCAAAGGATTTACTTTTAACGATCCGATCCTTCCTGTTTACAGCAATGTTACAGGGAACTTAATTAAAACCGGAGAAGAAGCCCGGAAACTGGCAGGACTTCAGATGATTTCTCCCGTTCTCTGGGTTTCTGAAGAGACTTCGATCATGGGAGATTCCTATGAAAGGATTCTGGAAACAGGACCGGGTATGGTTTTAAGAGGACTTTGGAAATCTTTTAACAGAAAAATGAAATGTTTACCTGTTGGTAAATTCGAAGCTATCGAGCAATTGGATAAAAAGTAAAACAGGATTAAGGGATATATATGAACAGAAGAGTTGTTATTACCGGAATGGGAACAATTAACCCGCTGGGAGATAACCTGGAAGATTATTACAATAATCTGATAGCAGGAAAATCAGGCATTAAGAAATTTGAGAGTATAGATCTTTCAAAGGTTGAATGTAAAATCGGGGGAGATCTCGGAGATTACGATGCTTTGAAAGCTGTCGAGAAATTCAAAGACGATCTCGGCGATGATTACAAAAGAGTTAAAAAACTAATCAGGACAACTACGTTTTCTGCAAAAATGACAGCTTTGGCTTCACTTGCAGCATATAAGGATGCAGGATTATTTGACGTTGATGTCGATCCCTATAAGGCCAATGTCATATGTGCCGGACATAATCTGAATTCAAATTTCATGTATAAGAATGTACTGCAGTTTGTCGATGAGCCGGAATGGACTGACCCCTTAGCCGGTGTCGATGCTCCTGATCCCAATGTTCCTGGTGTAACATCGGAAATCCTGAATTTAAAAGGACCTATGTTTACAATTGGTGGAGCTTGTGCAAGTGGAAACCTTGCGCTGCGAAGTGGATTTCGTGACATTATGAGTGGAGAGTCTGATATCTGTGTTATTGCAGGAGCTCCATTTGATGTGTCTCCTACGGATATTCACGCTTCAGTTGTTATCAATGCTGTCGTTGTAAAACCTCATTTTCAGGAAAATCCTGAAAATGCTTCCAGGCCATTTGATGGTGAACGATGCGGATTCCTCTACAGTCATGGTGCGGGAACTCTGATTATCGAAGATCTCGAATCTGCTAAGGCAAGAGGTGCTTATATCTACGGAGAAGTCCTTGCTGTTAAGGCCGGTGCCAATGCATGTCACCTTCCCCTGCCGGGAGCTGAAGAACAGGTCAGGGTAATGACTGAAGTTATGAAAATGGCCAATGTTAAACCGGAACAAATTGATTATGTAAACTGTCACGCTACTGGAACTCCCAAAGGAGATCTGCAGGAAATCCTTGCTATTAAAGGCGCTTTCGGAGACCATGCAAAAAATCTGAAGCTCAATGCCCCTAAATCAATGCTGGGACATACGTGCTGGGCATCTCCTCTGGTAGAGACTATAGGCGGTCTTTTACAGATGAAATACGGAAAGCTGCATCCGACTATCAATATAGATACTCCCGATCCGAACATCGATCTGGATATTTGTGCAAATGAACCTGTTGATCATCAGATAAATTATATGCTGAAAAACTCTTTTGGATTCGGTGGTGTCAACTGTGTTTCCATTATTAAGAGATATGAGGATAATTAAAGAATGAATGTATTTGTTACTGGTGGTTCCCGTGGCATAGGCCGTGGAATTGTCCTGAAAATGATACAAGAAGGCAATGGGTGCGCTTTTTCTTATGTGGGGAATCTCGAAGCGGCGGAAGAAACCATCAGCCTGGCTAAAGAGATCAACAAAGATTGTAAAATAAAAGCATATAAAATGGATCAGTCCGATTCTAAAGTTGTTGAAGAGGTAGTTGAACAGGCTATTGATGATTTTGATAGTTTTGGAGCTCTCGTCAACAATGCTGCCATAGTTCAGGATAATGTTGTTGCATTTATGTCTGATGAAGAGTGGGATAACGTGCTTAAGACAAATCTCTATGGACCATTTTACGTCTCCAGAAGTTTTATAATGCATTTTCTCTCTAATAGATTCGGGAGAATAGTGAATATTTCTTCTTTGTCTCAGGGCGGATCGACTGGCCAGGCGAATTACGCCGCCAGTAAAGCCGGCCTTGTCGCACTGTCTAATTCTATTTCCAGAGAATATGGACCTAAAAAGATCACTTCCAATGTCGTAGTTGTCGGATATGTTCCAACAGATATGACACAAAATAATATGTCCGAAGAACTGAGGAAGTTCTGGGTGACATACTGTCCTGCGAAAAGGGTGGGTGAAGCTGAAGAGATAGCCAGTGCCGTGCACTATCTTACAACTGAGCAAGCTGGATTTATCAGCGGTGAAACTATAAATGTAACCGGTGGCTTTGGATACGCCCCGTAATAGATAGAATAGGAGAAATTAAATTGAATCGAAAAGTTGGAATTGAAAAAATAAATATTTATGGAACATCTATGTTCCTCGATCAGAAAAAACTGGCTATAGCAAGAGGCCTTGATCCCGAAAAAGTTGTAAGTGACTTTTTAATTGATACAAGATCATTAAACCCGCCATGGGAAGATGCCGTAACCATGGGTGCCAACGCGGCAAAAAAAGTGATGGAGGGAATCGATCCCTCTGAAATCGGAATGCTCATTGTCGGAACTGAAGGTTCTGTAGATTTCGGAAAACCGATCAGTACAAATATTATGGGAGCTTTAGGGCTTCATCACAATATCAGAAATTATGAGACAAAACACGCTTGTTACAGTGGAGTAGCAGCAATGGACCCTGCATTGAGCTGGGTCGCTTCAGGTTTTAATCATGGTAAAAAAGCTCTTGTTATTGCAACAGACTTTTCAAGAGAGCATCTCAACACAAAAGAAGAATTTGTCATGGGTGGAACAGCGGCAGCTTTTATCATCAGTGATAATCCTGAAGTTCTCGAAATCGAAATGGACAAACGTGGGAACTGGTCAACAGATATTTATGATACATTCAGACCTACAGCTCATGCAGAAGTGGGAAATAATGAAGTCAGCCTCTATTCTTACATGGATGCATTAGAAGGATCTTACGAGGACTATTGTGAGAAAGTCGGTGGAAATATCGATTATGGAAAAGACTTCCGATACAATCTCTATCATACACCCTTTCCGGGAATTGCATTTCAGGCACATAGAACTCTACTGAATAAAGACCGTGAAGTTCGGTTTAAGAAAAAAGAGATTAAAGCGGATTTTGATGAAAGAGTAATGCCAGGTCTTCAGTTATCCAGAAGAATCGGATCTACCTACGGTTGCAGTAACTTTGTCGGTCTTTCGGCACTTCTCTCTACTGACGCTCCCATCGATGAAGGTGACAAAGTAAGCCTCTTCGCATATGGATCCGGAGCTATCGGTGAATTCTATAGCGGGATCATCCAGAAAAACAGCCGTGAAATTGTTAAATCCATGAAGATTCATGAAGAATTTGACAAGAGGCGGGAATGTACTGTTGAAGAATATGAAATGATTGAAAAATTGAGAAATACCTTAATTGAAAACCCCGACTTCAAACCTGATTTTGATATCCTTGATGATCATTACAAGAAACATTACGAAGGTAAAGGTCTTTTGGTTCTCAAAGAAGTTAAAGATTATTACAGAACATACGAGTGGAGCTGATTCTTGTCATTTGTAGAAAGTAAAATTGATTCAGGAGCCGGAATAATCACTCTTTTAGACGGAGAGGGGGGGAATCGACTGAATCCCTCTTTTCTGGGAGATTTTTCTTCGGCTCTTAAGGATCTTTCTAATAATTCTGAAGCTAAATTCATCGTTATCCGTTCTAAAGGCAGAAATTTCTGCCTCGGTATGGATCTTGTTGCCCTCGAAGAGGGGGAAGCTTCCATTGAACCGATCGTGTCCGCTGTGAATGATTATACATCACTGCTCTCAGATATTTATCACTGTGAAAAAACCGTTGTCTGCCTAATTGATGGACCGGTTAAAGCTGGTGGAATGGGTATAACAGCCGCCTGTGACGTAGTGCTCGCATCGGAAAAGGCTTCTTTTGAATTGAGTGAAGCATTGATCGGATTAATACCCGCCAATGTTTTACCTTATCTGTTTATGCTCAGAGTTCCTCCTCAGAAAGCGCGGTATCTGGTTTTGACATCTGCGCAGTTGAATGCTGAAAAAGCACTCAATATCGGACTGGTTGATGAAGTATTTTCTTCTGATGGTTTTGAGAAAGGGGTAAAATCGATCTGTCGTCAGATTATGAGAACATCTCCTAAGGCTGTCAGCGTTTTCAAAAACTTTACCCATAAATTTCTGGAAGCGGATTTTTCCGAGAGAAAAGTACTGGCTGAACAGACATTGTTTGATTTAATAAAAGAAGAATCAGTTTTGGCAGCTGTTAAGAATTTTAATGAGGGAAATCTTCCTTCATGGTTTGAGAGATTCAAACCCAAAGAACCTATAACCGGAGAATTAAATGACTAAGAACATGGAACTTCATGTTGATGACAATAACATCGCTCATCTGAAAATGAATGATGTGGAAAATATGAATATCTTTTCAAATGACTTTATCAGGGGATTCCTCACTGCGATGGATGAGCTGGAAGCTAACTACAAACCTCATGCAATGATCCTCTCCGGCCTTGATTCAGTGTTTTGTGCCGGTGCTGAAAAGGATACTCTCATAGATCTGAGTAACGGTAAGATTGATGTTAAAGATCTGCTCATGTCAGAACGTCTGATAAACTCGGAATACCCGATTATTGCCGCTATGGAAGGTCATGCCATGGGGGGAGGACTTGTCCTCGCTTTGTGTTCCGACATTGTTATTGCAGCAAAAGAAAGTCGGTACGGAGCTGTCTTTATGAATATGGGTTTTACTCCCGGAATGGGAACAACCACTCTCCTTCAGGGGCTTATGGGTGACTTTGTCGCTAATGAAATGATGTTTACCGGCAAAAGATTCAAAGGTACTGAACTGATGAATAAAGGGACAAACATCAACTATATCCTCCCTAAAAAGGATGTTCTGACCAAAGCCAATGACCTCGCTTTACAAATAAGTGAGAAGAATGTAAAATCGGTCTATCTTCTGAAGTATACTTTAAGTGCGAAAAAGAAGAAGTTATTGATTGATGCAAGGCTTCAGGAAGATATGATGCATAAACTCAGCTTTGCCTATCCTGAAACTAAAGAAATAATAAATAGCTTTTATGCTGATTAAATAAAGAGAACAGGTAAATAATGATTCAAATTGATTTAAGCGGAAAATCTGTTTTAATAACCGGTGGAACAAAAGGTATAGGGCTTGCCAGCGCAATGAAACTGGCAAAAGCCGGCGCGGCGACTTATCTCACTTACAAATGGGGTTCTGCTGATCTCGATCAGATAGCGGCCGATTTTGTAAAAGAAGGTGCTATAGCCCCAGTATTTATCCAGGCTGATGTTTCAATTGCAGAAGATACACAGTTGGTTATGGACGCGATCAAAGAAAGAGAAGAGAGACTGGACATTTTTATAAGTAATGTCGGTTTTGCCCAGAGTCCTAAATCACTGGAAGATTACAAAAAACGATCACTATATAAGACACTTGATTACAGTACCTGGCCTCTAGTTGATTATACTCAGAAAATAAAAAAGACCTTTGGTGAGTATCCCGAAAAGGTTTTGGCTATTTCCAGTGACGGTCCCGATCATTTCTATCAGGGGTATGATTATGTTGCCGCATCGAAGTCTCTTCTGGAATTTTTGTCGAAATATATGTCTGTGCACCTATTCAACGAGGGTAAGGGCAGTACTGTGAATACAATTCGATTTGGAACTGTGAAAACGGAATCTTTCAATCTGATTTTCGGTGAGGAGTTTTTTGAATTCATGGCTAAAGAGGGTGTTGAAGAATCTATGTTCCTGACGCCGGAAGAGTGTGCCGATTCAGTATTTGCCATGTGCAGTGGACTGATGGATGCCATGAACGGGCAAATAATTAATGTGGATTACGGATTTCCCTACCAGGATAATTCCATGATGAGATATTTAAAATCTAAAATGTAAATAACTCCTTTTTAATTAAAGGAGATAAATAAACAGGAGTAAAGTTATGACTAAAGAAAAAATTATTGAGGTAATTTCAAAAAATATTATTGAGAATCTGGACGATCTGGAAAATGAGACAATCGATCCTAAGAAATCAATGAAGGATTACGGAGCAAACAGTCTCGATATGATCGAAGTTGTATCTTGTTCAATGCGTGAACTCAACATCAAAGTTCCCAGAGCTGAACTTGCAGATATAGAAACAATCGATCAGCTTGCTGATAAATTCCTAGCATTTTCAGAAGCATAAAAATAGTAAAGGGGCTACCATGTCAGATAATATTCTAAACTATAGTCTAGCTGATTTTCATTACAATGATAATCCTGATGTTTTATCACCGCCAGATGACTTTAACGAATGGATTAATAATCCAAGAGTCAAACAGAGTTTCAGCTTCTTTGAGCAGGAACTACTCGATGCGCCACGGGTTTCAACAGAAATTTTGAGTAATATCGATGGTAAGAAAAGAAATATCATCAATCTTACTTCTTATAATTACCTGGGGCTATCGACTCATCCTGAAGTTATACAAGCTGCAGTAGATGCCGTTCAAAAGTATGGATTGAGTTCTTCGGGAGCACCTTTGCTCTCCGGTACATTAGACATACATACTGAATTAGCATCAAAAATTGCCGCTTTTAAGCAGAAAGATGATTGTCTGCTCTATTCTAGTGGATTTGGTGGAAATGTCGGAGCTATTCAGGGAATAATGAGAAAAGGCGATTATATTGTTCTGGATGAAAAATGCCATAGAAGTTTAGTTGATGGCGGTACCCTTTCCGGTGCAAAAATGCTTTTTTTCGCCCATAATGATATGGAATCACTCCAGATGATGCTGGAAAAATGCAAAGGTAAAAGAGTTCTTGTTGTTGTCGAAGGTGTTTATTCAATGGATGGCGATCTTGCTAAGATGCCGGAAATTGTTGAGATCTGCGAGAAATACAAAGCGGGGATATACATCGATGAAGCTCACTCAACTCTTATGTTTGGTAAAAACGGAAGAGGAGTAGCAGAGCATTTCGATGTAGAGGATAAAGTTGGAATTACATTCGGTACCATGAGTAAATCTTTTGGTGGTGTCGGTGGTTTCGTCTGCGCCAATGAAGCCCTTATTAAATATCTGAAAGGCTATTCGTCTCCATGGAACTTTTCCTGTGCTCCATCACCTGCCGTATCCGGCGGTTTGATAAAAGCCCTGGAAGTGGCAACTCGAGATTCTTCACTTCGTGATAAAATGTGGGAAAACACAAATTTCATGAAGAAAAGTCTGCTCGATATGAACCTTGACCTCGGAGATACAGAATCTCAGGTTATACCGATTATCATAGGTTCATCCGGTGAAAAACTGATGAAGTATGCAGCGGGTATGCAGACTAGAGGATTATTCCTTCAACCTGTAGATTTTCCTGCCGTACCGGCTCACGCCAGAAGATTCAGAATGTCTGTTTCCAGTCAGTTAACTCAGGCTGAAATGGATGAAACTCTCAATATTATTAACGATGTAATTGTTAAGGATCAGAAATCCTGATGGATTATGATCAGATACTGAGAAAAAAACGCAAAAAACTAATTGCCGAACCGGAATCACTTCCGGTTCGGTTTTCTTATGGCAAATCGGATATAGAGAAGATTGTCCCTCACAGGGATCCATTCCTTCTTGTCGATAAGCTGACCGGACTCGATCCTGAAAACAAAATAATTAGCGGTTCCACTTATCTGGATCCCGAATTGCCATTGTTCAAAGGACATTTTCCCGACTTTCCCGTATATCCCGGATGTCTGGAAGTGGAAATGACCGGGCAACTGGGTCTCTGTATGAATTATTTCATTACAAACAATGTTACGGAAATTACAGGAACTCCCGAAATCAGCCCTATTAGAGCGACACGGATCGTCGGTGCATATTACCTGCAGCCAGTGCTTCCAGGTACTACCGTGCTGATTGTAGCTCAGCTGCTTGAGCACGATGGATACTTCGGTAAAATTATCGGTCAGATTATAACAGAAGAGGGGTTGGTGGCCTGTGCTTCCATTTCCGAAGTCTGCTTTCTGTAAAATGTCTTAATTTCGAATCCTAAGTACAACTCTATCTTTTTATGAATTAGTTAATCTGGGATAAATTTTTATATTTCCGGTTCAGTCCTGCGAGTCTCGGACTTCATCACTTTTTTGTTTTTATACATCTTGTCATCGGCGATTTTCAGAAGAGTGTCAAAGTTGAATCCATCATCGGGATATTGTGAAAAACCGGAACTGAATTGTGGGTGGATTTTACTTTTTTCGAAGAGTATTGGATTTTCATCCAATTTACTTCTGATGATCTGAATTTTCTCATTTATTTCCTCTTCGCTTATCTGATAAAAAAGCCCCATAAATTCGTCTCCCCCCCAGCGGGCAAAAATATCAGTTTTTCTTATTATTTTTTGAGTGGTTTTAGAAAATGATTTCAGTATCTGGTCCCCCGCAAGATGGCCCATTGTGTCATTGGTTTTTTTCAGATCATTAATATCAAATATTACAAGGGTGAAGGTTTGATTATAACGTTCCGCATTGTTTAATGAATTATTGAACTGGTCCATAAAATATGTTCTATTGTAAACACCTGTTAAACCATCAAAACGGGACAAAGTGACCATTTTTCTATAGAGCATATATTTTTGAAGAGCGACTTCCAAATTACCCCTGATATATTCCATGGCTTTTTGATCTTCCCTATTGAAGGCATTTACTTCTTTGCTGTCGATGTTGAGGATCCCGAAGATTTTATCATCGTGAAAAAAAGGCACAATCAGTGATGACCGGATCATCCACTCTTCAGAATCGACGGTGACAGGGTATATATTTAAATCGGGAATTTCCAGTACATCATCAATAATCTCAGTTTTATATATTTTTCCTTTTGTGAACTTCCAGATTATTGTCTCTTCCAATGGTAGGGCAAAATCCATTAGTTTGTCTTCATCAAAACCCTTTTGAGCTGAAACCCGGAATATCCCGTCACTTCCCCTGATTAAAACACTTCCTACATTTGCATTTGCTATGGCAGCAACTGCTTTGGTTAATATCATCTCATAAAGATCATTGGGATTTTCCGTACCGACCACAGCCTGAGTTATTTCCAGCATTGAATCGCGCAATATATTGAGTTGATCCAGATGCTGTTTGCTTTCTGTCAAAGCGGAATATGTTTGTTTGAAGAGACGTTTTTTTATTATATAGCGTATTGAGATTAATATCAGAGCTGATAATGTAATGATGTTGATGATTATTAGTAATACCATCTCTTTAATTTTATTATGAAATGACTAAAATTACCATTTTTTCAAAATCCCCTGCTCTCTAAAGCAGGGGACGAATATTATTTCAGTTATCAGTCTTTGTATCTGGAAATTACAATTGCACCATTCTGACCGCCAAAACCGAAGGCATTGGAAAGGATATGGTCAATTTTATCATCCTTATATGTTTCTGTAACGATATTGAGGTTTATATCAGAATCTTTTTTGAATACATTGATTGTGGGATGAACGGTTCCATTTACAAAAACCTGCATGTCGGCAATAGCTTCAACGGCACTTGCTCCACCAATCAGATGGCCTATCATTGATTTTGTACTGTGGACGGGAATTTTATCGCCCAGATCTTTGAATACTTTGTTAATTGCCAGTGATTCAATCTTATCTCCAAGGGGAGTAGAGGTTCCATGACAGTTTATCAGGCCGATCTCATCGGGAGAGATTCCCGCTTCGCCGATAGCCATTTCGATAGCTCTTACAGCTCCTTCCGCTTCAGGGTGCGGTGCTACCAGGTCATGAGCATCACAGGAAAATCCTATACCGGAAAGCTCTCCATATATTGTCGCGCCCCTTTGTTTGGCATGCTCCAGCTCTTCAAAGCAGAATACGCCGGCTCCCTCTCCAATAACAAATCCGTCTCTATCGACATCAAAAGGGCGGCTAGCTGTTTCCGGTGAATCATTTCTGACAGAAAGGGCGCCGATATTTCCAAATGCCGGGATACCCGATTTATTGATAATCGCTTCAACTCCGCCGGTAAACATAACATCGGCCATTCCCATTTTTATCATCATTGCCGATACACCGAAGGAGTGATTTCCCGATGAACATGCCGAGTTTAGCGAGAAAGATGGACCTTTTAAGCCATTTTCAAGAGCAAGGTAAGCTGAACCTGTATTGGGGATGGCCCCGATAGCATAAAAAGGAGATGCGGCATTCATTCCCTTTGTAGCAATTTTTTCTATATTCTGATAATGAGTCTCAAGACCGCCAATTCCATTACCGATGAGAGTTCCATATCTTTCGGGCGATTTTTTAACGTCGAGTCCTGAATCTTTCAGTGCCTGAACTCCGGCAACCTGTGCTAATAAAGTATATCTATCCAGTCTTCTGGTCATTTTTCTGGAAGCGAAATAAGGTGTCAAATCGGGGAGGTCAACTTCCGCAGCGATCTGGACTTCATAATCTCCAATATCAAAATTTGATATTTTACGAACACCTGATTTTCCAGCTGATAAATTTTCCCAAAATTCCTTAACATTGTTGCCGAGGGGGTTAATAGTTCCCATACCTGTGATAACAACTCTTCTTTGAGAAAAGTTACTTCCCATCTTGCCCATAATATTTCCTTTTATGTATAGTAATAATTGTATTGATATTCAATACTGATGAAGAGCTAATGTCAAGTCTCTAAAGGCTTTAGTTCCCTATCTTGAGGTAGGTAAGCATGTGTTTTTCCTATTTAAGGTGTAAATATGTATAATAATGATTTATGTGAGTTATGGCTCGCCGATTCTGATAAATTACTCAAAGAGATGACTAATAGTAAAACGAATGTTCACTCTATTCGTGATTACTTTCTCGAGTCGGTACTGCAGAAGTATGTAGGCGATTTTTCACTATCGATGTTATCAAAAAACCCCCATGGGAAACCGGTTCTCAGGTCTTCAGATCTAAGCTTCAATTTGAGCCACAGTGATGATTATTTTGCCCTTCTTGTCTGCGATCAGAAATGTTGCGGTATCGATCTCCAAATCAATCAGAAAAGAGAAAAATTTGCAGATGCGTTAAAATCAGTATTAACGGATAGGGAAATGCAAATTCTTGAGAAGGGCAATGATCGCGATTTCTTTCAGCTCTGGAGTGTCAAAGAGGCTTACATTAAGGCAATTGGCAGTTCTATATGGTTTGGAAGAGATTATGATTTTTCAGAAATCCTTGTAGATTATTCTGATAAATGGCAATTCATCAATGAGTATTATCTCTTTTCTACTGAAGTCTACAGCGAAATATTTTTGTCAATTGTCCTTCCCGGCGAAACAAATAATCTTAAAATGAGAAATTTCTAAAAAAGTACTTTTACAGATTTCTATTTGCGATTATTCTTAGACATGGAAAAGTACTACATCTCTTACAATCAAATTCACAATATTATGAAAGATCTCGCCGAACAGATAATTGAATCAGGTTTTGAGCCCGATTATATCGTTGCTATCGGTACGGGTGGTTTTATCCCGGCGAGAATGATCAAAACATTTATCAACAGGCCGATACTGACAGTCGGTATAGCCTATTACGATCTCAATGACAATATTATGGATAAACCGAATATAATTCAGTGGATCGATGACGTTGACAATAAACTTGAAGGTAAAAAGATCCTTCTTGTTGATGAAGTTGATGATTCAAGGGCTACTATCGGATTTTGTCTGGAAAGGCTTTTAACCCATAAACCTGAAGAGATTGCTGTAACAGTTGTTCACAACAAGAAAAAAGAAAAACGCGGACAGATTCCCGCAGAGATAAAAAAGTATTTTGCCGGAGAAACTATGGATGACAAATGGATCTGTTACCCCTGGGATGCTGATGAAATTTATGATCATGATAAAAATTGCTGATTTATAAGCCTGCTTTTTGTAGCGGGCTTTTTTTTAGCTTAGAATAAAAGAGAGGGAGAATTGTATGGAGAAGAAGAAAATTGGTTGTTTCGGAGTATTTATTATTGTTCTCATTGTTCTGGCAGTACTTGCAGGGACAGTATATCTCTTTCTGCCAAAAATTATATCCAGCGCCATTTCCGGTGGAGCCGCATCATCACTGCTTCCCGTTGATGCAAAAAGAGGGATAAATGAGCTAAACCAGCTTCTCAATGAAAATATACAGGAACTGGATAAACTGGGAATCTCTCCGGAAGAAGCTTCGGGAATTGTTTCATCCCTTGAATATGATACATTTGAAAAGCTGATTAATTCACTGGACAAATCTCCTGTGAGCAATAGTGCGGAACTGATTGATCTCGTGTCTAAATATGTAGACCTCTCTTCCGTTGACCTGAATCGGATCAAAGATGAATATGATTTTGAAGTATCCCGGGAGTCTATTGAATCTTTTACAGGCAGTTTTAAAGAGAACCCGGCATTTATGAAAACAGGGTTCAATGTTATGAAAACCTCTCTTCTGGATATTCTGGAAAATGCCGAAAAATAACACTGAATAATTAAACAATTTGGATTTTATCAGCCTGATAATATATCATTATGATATGAATCGAATAACAATTATTTTAGTATTATTTATTGCTTTGGGCTTACCTGTGCTTAGTGCGGGAGAAGGGGCACTTGAAGATATCCGGGAACCGGACAGACTGCCCGTAACCAGGGTTACTCTCTACACGGCCGGTCTGGCCTGGATGGTCCATGAAACGACTGTCACAGATGATGAGATCATATATTTTTCAGTAGACCAGAATGATATCAATGATATTTTGAAAAGCCTCGTCGTTGAAGACCTCGGCGGGGGAACTATTGACTCCATCAATTTTGACAGTGAGAATCCCCTTGCAGTCGCCCTGTCCGATTTGCGGGTTAATCCTTCGGGCTCTCCGGCTCTTGTTGATTTTCTAAAGCGGACACAGGGAGAGCCTGTTTCGATAACAACTGCTGAAGGAGTTACCAGCGGCCGCATATTCAGTGTGGAAGTCCTCAACAATAATGAACAGAGGCAGGTGCTCTTAAACCTGATGGATCAGAACGGGATTAAATCTGTTGACATTACATCTCTTCAGAATCTGCAGTTTCAGGATATAGTTCTTCAGGGAGAGCTGTTATCAGCGCTGGATCTCATTTCTCGTTCACGTGTTAAATCATCGAGGATGTTAAAATTATCATTTCTCGGATCAGGGGAGCGCAAAGTCAGACTCAGTTATGTCAGGGCTGTGCCGCTCTGGAAAACCAGTTATCGGATTTCTCTCGATGAAAATGATGTGCCCCGTCTTGAAGGTTGGGCTTTAGTACAGAATACGGGCAGTGTTGATTGGGAAAATGTCTCATTGAGTTTTATCGCCGGCCAGCCCAATGCCTTTACTATGGACCTGGCTACACCGCGATATATTTACAGGGAAAATCTTCAGATCTCTTCTGCAGCTCCTATCGGGGGAACTGAGTATGATAGAGGATATGCTCCGCCTGCCGCATCGAGAGAAGCATATAAAAGTGCCGCTCCCATGTCTGCATTATCGGAATCTATGGATTATGCAGATGATGAATATTTCGCATATGAAGAATCATATGCTCCAGAGCCTGTTGCGGCACAGGCGACAGGAATCAGTGCGGGGAATTTTTACAGATATGAAGTCAATCTGCCTGTAACAGTAGATGCCCGGTCATCGGCGATGATCCCGATTATTCAGGAACCGGAGATTGGCGATTCTCTGGCTGTTTATAATCCCTCCTACGATATTGTGTTTAAGGGGCTCAGGTTGTCGAACAATTCAGCAGCACACTGGGCAGCCGGCCCGGTCTCTGTCTCAGAGGGCAGGTTTTACAGTGGTGATGCTCTTATTCCTGAAATGATTCCCGGTGCCAGCCGCCTGATCACTTATGCAGTTCATGGATCAATGGAGGTCGGGAAATTAATAAACAGCGAACCTCAGAAAATAGAAAGCCTTACAATTGTTGATGGTTTACTCCACCGGACTGACAAAATGGTCAGAGAAACGGAATACCGGATAGAAGGTGAAGAAAAGGAACTGATACTGATCCATCGCAAGGAGAGAGGCTGGGATCTCGTTGATAATCCGGAAATTGCAGAAGAGAACGCTTCAGAATACCGGTTCACATTGAAAGAGTGGGAAAAGCCAGTAATAATCACTGAAGAATACATCATCTCTCAGCAGTACAGCCTGAATAATCTTCGCATTAGCGACCTCAATTACTATCTCCAATGGGGTGATATTTCGGCTGATTTGAAAAAGGCATTTCAGGAAATGTCATCTCTGCTGCAGCACATCGATGAAATCAGAAGTGATATATCCTCTGATAATAGCAGAATCAGCCGACTCGAAAGGGATCAGAATCGAGTGAGAGAAAATATGAATGTTCTTGAAAGTGACTCGGAACTCTATCTGCAGTATTCTGCCCAGTTATCTACGCAGGAGAATGAAATCCAACAGCTGAACAAAGAGATTACAGAACTTCAGGAAAATCTCAGTAATGCCAATAGCAGGCTGAGAGATTACATCAGCGGCCTTGATATTTAAAATTCGAAAAATCCCCGGAAATGTACTTCTCCGGGGATTTTGTTTTAATAGGTAGAGAATAAAGATCTTACTTTGATCTGCTCATTGATCTGATCCAATGTATAGTCGGATTTCTCAATAGTGACGATTCTGCTTTCTCCGCCATCCATATGAAAGAAGTTATCAGAGCATACAGCATCAATTGCTTCAAAATCCAGTTCTACAAATAGTGAAGGTTTCTCAGATTTTACAGTCAGTTCAAAAAGCTCACCCTTATCTTTTACGGACACTGTCAGTTTTGGATTTTCAAGATTCAGATACTTGAAAGGAGCGAAATTATGACAGTTGCGGTGGACATTCCCATTTGATTCGGTAAATGAATAACTCAAATAGAGGTCTCTGTCTTTGTTGCCTTTCAGCTCTTCTGAGAAGTCCCGCTTTTCAATCAGTTTTGAAGAGAAAGCATTGGCTGTTGTTTCCACTGTTCCCCTATCGAGTTCCTCTCCGGAGAGTGTGAACAATGTCCATTGCAGTTTCCCCGAGACAATTTCTTTGCTTTCATTGGAAAGGTGGATCTCGGCTGAAGTCTCATCACCGTCAAAAGAAACGAGAATATTGTCATAAGACCTTTTGGCCGCATAGTGCAGTGCTTTCCAGCGACCGTAGTAATCGATACTGGACCATGACGCTACAGGCCAGTTGTCATTTACCTGCCAGTAGGTTGAGCCCATGCAGCGTCCTCTGTTTCTTCTCCAATGCTCAATCCCTGTTGTTATGGCCTCAGCCTGACTGATCTGAGATACATAAACCAGTGAATTCAGATCTTTTGGGTATTTGAAATACTTGGAGACATAATTGAGAATCTTTCCGTTTCCACCGATACATTTCTGGTGCTCTTCCATTACAGGAGAGAAGATATTCAGATCTTCTTCTTCGGTAAAACTCCTGATGGTTTTCATAGAGGGGAATGATTCAAAACCGAATTCAGACATAAATCGGAAATAATGTTTTTTAAACTCGGAAAAATCTTTATTTCCATGCCATACATCCCAGAAATGGCAGTCTCCACTGGCCGGATCATTTGGTTTCTCAAAATCACCACCGGAAGAAGGAGACGCAGGCCAGTAGAAGAGCTCAGGACATATTTCTTTTATAATATCCGGGAAGACAAACTGATATTGCTTCAGATATTCCGATCGTTCCTCTTTTGTCGGATCAAAGCCCCATTCCTCAAAACCCCATTCCATCTCGTTGTTACCGCATATCAAACCAATGCAGGCATGATGTCGTATTCTTGTCAGGTTATCTCTCAATTCCTGTTTAATGTTTTCCAGAAAATCATCATTTCTAACATCGTAAATGGCACAGGCAAACATCATATCTTCCCATACAATCAATCCATTTTCATCACACAAATCAAATAGGTGATCTGAAGGATAGATCCCTCCACCCCAGACTCGGAGAGTATTGTAATTGGCGCTTACACAGTCTTTAATAAGTTGTTCGGTTGTGTAGTTTTCATTTCTGTTCAGAAATGTATCTTCGGGGATGTAGTTGGCTCCTCTTGCAAAAACAGAAATACCATTGCATAGAAAGTTAAATGTTTCTCCCCATTCATCTTTTTTCTGTTCGATGGTCAGCGTTCTGAGACCGATTCTCATGGAGAAGTCATCGATAGTCTTTTTCCCGTCTACCAGTTCAAAATCAATTGTATAAAGGGGCTGATCTCCCAGTCCATTTGGCCACCATATCCGGGGATTCTTAACATCGTATTCTGTAGTAGAATCAGCGTTAATCTCGATCATCTCAGTCGAACCATCTGGAGCAGTAATCTTTGCTTTGACTGAAAGATCACCGTCATTGTAGATGTCCAGTTCGGGGGTCATGGACAAAGTGACTTTTCCATTTTCATGTCTTTGGATGACATGTACCGAGTTGAGTCTCGCAGCATCATAAGAGACAATGTTCAGATCTCTCCAGATACCCAGATCGGGAACCATCGGACCCCAGTCCCAGCCGTAACTGCAATGACTTTTCCGAATCATATTGAATCCCTCTACAGATGTAACACCTTCATTTGCCGCTGCGTAAATAGTACGTCTCTCTCTCTCTTTGCGAACAAACTCCAAAGAGTTTTTGAAAGTGATTTCGATTGTATTTTTTCCTGAAGACAGAGCATCGGCAATATTGAAGCGCCATGTCCGGTGCATATTGTCGGTTTCGGCTATTTTCCTGCCATTGATGATGATGTCCGTCAGAGTATCGAGTCCCTCTGCTTCAAGAAAAACATAATCTGATTTCAGAAGAGAATCACTTACTGTAAAATCTCTTGAATATGAAAAATCCCTGTCTGCTATTTCCAGGCAGACTCTGTTGTTCTCTCTGTAGAAGAGTCCCTCTTTACCAAAGTCTCCCCGTTGTTCGAGAGCATAGAAAAGAGATCCGGGAACATCTCCTGTCAGTTTATACTGTCCATCTTTTGATGTTATATTCCATTTCCCATGTAAATTCAATGTTTCCATAATAACCTCGCTTGCCATTCAATCTTGAATTCAGTTTCTCATGACTTTATTGATATTGTTAGGAATAATCTTGACAAAATATAGAACATATTTGATATTTATGACATGTCGATGAAAATCTTTCAGTGGAAAGACCTCTTAAAGCGAGAATACCTCATCAATTCCTTTACTGTTGAATCACGATATAACTTCCCGTTACACACTCATAAAAATCAATGGGAAATGGTTTATTGTGAAGAGGGCTTTTTTGAACATGTAGTCAATGGAGTTAAATACAAACAAGTTGAAGGAGAGATGATCTTTATCCGCGAATCAGATACTCACAAACTGCACGGAAAGAATTTCAAATATCACAATATAGCTTTTTCCGGAGCCTGGATGGATTCTCTCTGCAATTTTATCGGAAGGGATATCATAGAACAAATCATAATCAAAGATGAAAAGCCCCCCTATTTCAGAATACCCCAGAAAGACAGAGCTGATTTTGAGGAAAAAATACGAAGCCTTTTAAACCACTCGAGAGATAATTATCAGAATTTGGAATTCTCCCATTTTATTATTTCCGTACTCGATACTTATCTGATCAGAAAAGAGGACAATGTCGTTGCCGGACATATTCCCTCGTGGTTCCAGGAAACAATCCGCATGGTCAATCAATCGGCAGATATTATTCCAACCCTGGAAGAAATTATCGATCAATCGTGTAAATGCGCCGAGCATGTCTCAAGGACTTTTAAGAAATACCTCGATGTGACTCCCTCCCAATATCTGAAAGGAATAAAATTGAAAAAAGCCGCAGATCTACTCAGGAATACCAATTATCCCATCAAAGAGATCTGTTATCTGTCATCTTATGAAAATTCGAATTATTTCCACAAGCAGTTTAAGGAACTGTACAGCCAGACTCCTTCTGAATATAGAAAGAGTCACAGCCAGTACATTCACTAGAAAAAATGTTCTTTTAATAAAGCGCGCAAAGCTTGAACTTTATAATAGACACCATGTGTCCTTTGTTCGTTCCTGTTTTTCAGGAACTCATGTTCAGCCCTGCAAGTTTCGGGCTTCATTTTTTACTGAGATTGTAGACACCGTCCCAGTTTGCGGCAGGAGCTTTTTTATTGTATTGTTTACATCTTTTGATAAAAACATTGGCCGGTCCGTCATTGGGCAGGTAATCGAGTACTTTTTTGAATTCTTCTTCAGCAGCAGCCCACTTTTTTAAACGGAACCATTCCTGGCCTTTGTCATAATGGGCATATCCTTTTTTGTCATCTTCCGTTATATCACTTCGAAAATTACACAACTCGTGAATTGTGACAGGTCTGTTGATACCGACAACACGAACTTTGTCCAACTCCCTGGTGACAAATTCTCTTCCGATATATTTTTTAGTGGCACCGCTGATCAGAATCTGAGTGCCATATTGTTTATTGACTCCTTCCAATCTGGCTGCCAGGTTTACATCACTGCCCATAATAGTATAATCCATCTTCTGGCTGGTTCCCATGTTTCCAACGACCATCGGACCTGTATTGACTCCGATTCGTGTCAGGATAGGAGAGGGAGTTTTACCCTCATCGAGAAGGCGTTTGCTTAAAACTTTTTCAGCATTTTTCATTTTCAAAGCAGAGATACAGGCTTTTAAAGCATGATCTTCAAGGTTTATAGGAGCGCCGAAGAAGCTGATTATGGCATCGCCTTCATATTTGTCAATGGTTCCCTTGTTCTCCATTATAATATCGCTCATTGTGGTCAGGTAGGTATTGAGAAGAGATACCAGTTCCGGCGGTGTCAGCTTTTCAGAAATTGTTGAGAATCCTTTTATATCTGTAAATATTGCGGTCAGTTCTTTCTCTTCTCCCCCCAGTGCCAGTCGTGAGGGATCATCAATCAATTCGCTTATTACATCTACAGAAAGGTAATGTGAGAACGCTCCCCTGATAAATCCCTTTTCCTTCGACTCTCTGAAGAGATTCATGACTACCGTCGACATAAATGCTGTAAAAGCCGCCAGAATCGGGGGGAGCATATGAATGTAGATACCCTTGTAGTAAAAAACCATTCCCGGTGCCACAAAGGATATCACAGTGAAAAGGAGTCCTATGGCAACACCCAGTCCCGGTTTCAGGCGGAATACAATCAGACTGGTCATCAGAGCGATTGCCAAAGTCAGAATCCCGCTGAACCACACAGGAACATCTTCAAGAAAATCTCTCTGCATAAGAGTATTCACAACAGATGTATAGAGTCCGACATTCATATAACCCTTTTCAAATGGATTCACCCCGATATCAGTTGTCGATGTTCCCGAATAACCTAGAACGGCAATTGAACCGTTGATGGCTTTGTCCAGATCACTGCGTATTTCTGTCAGGGTCTGCATTTGTGAGCGGCCCGCTTCAAATACAGCAGGTACAAGAGCTTTGAGATCCTGAATATATAATAACTGATCTTCAGACAGATCCGGAGTCTGTCCAAAGATCTCAATATCAGACATAATCATGGATTCTCCATCGCCATTAAGGAAAGCATCTACTTCATTGAGCAGGTAATCGCGGGCTTCCCTGTAATCTTTGGATGCAGTACCGTCTCCAGCCTGAACAAACTGATTTTTCAGAGATTCGAGTTCATTGTAGTAATCCATAATCAGGATATCACCTGAGTAATAGGGATATCCGAGCAGTCCCTCTTTTTCGATCAGTTCCAGGTTGTAGAAAAGATCGTTAAAAAGTTGATCATGGAGATATAAACTGTAGAAAGATAAGTGCCGGAAACTCTCGACATATTTGGCTTTGGGCCAGTGGATAAGCATTCTTCCATCTTCAGTCAGTGGAATTTTAATCTCTTTCCCTTTCAAGTGGAGATTTTTTCCATCAGTTTCCATCGACGGGCGGCCTATCATATTCCAATAGGTGATAAATCCAAGCTGGCCGTAGTAATTACCATCATCGCTGTAGATCAGATCTACACGTCTTCTCACACCATCTGAATCAATTTCCACTCGCGGGAATCCCGCAGCTGTCGAGCGGGAGAGAATCTTCATAATAGCCGGTTTGATATCCACCGCTTCAGAGAAGGGATCTTTTATATTTTCAGATATTTTCAGTTTGTCCCCGAATGAGTAATTCTCTTCGGTAAAAGATCGATGTTCTTCTTTGGTGGTGGGATCTTCTTCATCCATCATATTTATTGTTGCTGTCATATTACCGAAATAGCTGAGAGAAAGTCCGAGGTATTCATCATTGTCTCTCTCGATCTCCTTCACTTTTCTGTAGAGCCTTTGTTCTTCGCTGTTCGTATATTCCGAGAGCTGCTGGATTACCGGACCCGCTTCTTCCATTGTCATTCTTCCCTCGAGCAATGACTGAAAGAGACTTTCCTGATTTATGCGGATGTCTGAAAAGGTGCGGCTGAATTCGTCAGGGATTTCTTTGTTCATCACTGCAAGATTGATACCCGATGGGCTTCTGTCGACAAACTCGATATCGAGAATTCCCCAGAAGGGATCAAATTCCTTCATCAGGACTATACCGTCGGCAAAGATATCTCTGCTCAGGGGATACATATTGATGTTTGTAATCGTAAGGTCATCAATATCGACTATTAGAAGTCTTTCATCCTGTTCTATTCCCGGTCTGATTCTGAGCATCAGGTCGTATAATTTGCTATCGAGTGCCTTATAAAAATCGATGTATAGGAGTCCTGTAAATAGAATTGCTGATATTACAGGAATTATTAGGGCAATTATTACTTTTTTCATATTCTATATATTAAGGTATAATCTTCTTTTTTTTGAAGAAATATTATTCAAATGAGCTGTTGAGCCTTTTTTTTTCTGTTCTGAGCATTCATATTCCAGAAAAACAGTATTTTTGATGATAAAATGAAACTATATATATATGATTATCTTTCGACTTAGTCTAGACTACTTACGGTGATCATTACTTTTTGTTTAGGAGGGATTATGAAGAAATACATACTAGCAGTTTTGTTCATACTTTTTATTGCATCGTGCAGCGGAATGTTGTGGAATGGAACAGCAGACAACGATAGCACCAATCTTACAATTTCTATAGATAATCCATTTTATCAGGGTGGAGAAACAGGAACTTCATCTTCTTCGAGAGCACTGGCTCTTCAGGGGAATTATCTGTATATCGAGCTGGCGCGGATTGATGATCAGGTTGCCTATGATGCTGACTCGGATAAACTTATTACAGGGAACGGAACCTGGATTGAAACCCTTTGGGGCGGCCATGGAATTTTGACATTCGATCTTACAAACTGGGTTGATACTCTGGAAGCAACTTTTAAAGATGTTCCCCGGGGACAGGATCTTCAGGCCAGGGTTTACCTTGATTATGACGAACCAAATATAATAGCAGGGTTAAATGGAGACTATTTAAATGAAGCACTGCCTATGTGTCATACCTATAATCCTGCAGGAACAGATAATATTGAAAAATCCTGGGTAACGGTTTCATTTACCGAACTGGCAGAAGGTGTTGTGTCTTTGCCAATCAGACCGGAAACGATTACTTCTCATAATAATGGTTTATTTATATTGGAAATTTTTTCTGATCAAGTTCCTGAAGAGTATATTGATCAGATTACTCAACCGGGTACAGAAACGGAGCCCGCGATCGGAGAAACGAAATTCAGACGATTCGAAGTGGATATTGATTCTGATGGATCGTATTTAAAGGATCTCGCTTTTTATATCATGACCGATGTAGAGTTGCCAGTAGGTGCTGCACTACCGGGAATCACAGCATTATATGATAGTGAAGGAGCTGTAGCCGTGGACAGAGGTGGAGACTCATTTACTCTTACTCCCACATATCCATACCGTTATTTCTATATAGTTTATCCGGAATTAGATGGGAATTATTATAATGATGACTTTTTTATCGGATCTACTCTGTTTCCGGGAATAGAATTAGTTGACGACGGAGTGAATTATGTTTATGGAGTCCATAAATACGACGTCGGTTTTGGAGTTCTTTATGATGATGATTTTAATCAATTCAGTACAGGAGATAATTATCTTAGATGGGAGCTTCCTTCGGGATTTGTACCAGGTGATCTGGAATTCAAGTTGTTGTTTATTGAAGGTATAAGTCAATTGACAGATCAGGAATGGGAGACCATTGATCAGATAAATGCATTGAATCCTGTTGTTATGAGTGATTGGAGTGCCAATCCGGCACCCTATACTACATATTTTGATTTCGATACGACAGCCTGGACCAACTCTTCCTGGGCAGGTGATCATGCAGTTGTTTTGGCAAGGATTCCAGGAGGGCAGGCTTTTATCTTTGTTCGAAGTTATTTTGGTGGTGCATAATATTATTGGTTCTACATATTTGGGGATTAGTTTATTTTTATGCAGTTAATAAATAAAAAAATGTATTGGATAATAGTTTATAGATTATACTGTTTATAGTTTTTCTATTTCAGGAGATATGATGGTTAAGAGAATTATATTATTACTGACCTCTACAATATTACTTATGTCCTGTAGTGGCTTGTTGTGGAATGGGACACCCGATTACAACGGAGAGAAGATTACCATTTCCATAGATAATCCCTTCTATCAAGGTGGGGATGCGGCACAGCAGTCCTCAAAAGCATTAGCTTTGCAGGGTCAATATTTATATATTGAGTTGGCAAGGATAGAGGACCAGACTCTGTATAATGCTGATACGGATAAAGCTGTGTCCGGGAACGGAACATGGGTTGAGACTGCATGGGGTGGTCATGCCATTCTTACATTTGATTTGAACTCGTGGACAGAGATACTAGAGGCTACATTTCAAGGAGTTCCAAGAGATCAGGCATTAAAAGCCAGAGCTTTACTGGATACAAGTGAGTCTGTTCTTGTTGCCGGTATTGAAGGAGATTATGGAGTAGGTAATCCTATATGCATGACTTTGGACTCAAGTGCACCAGATATATTTGAGCCTGTTGGTACTGCAGACAGACTCGACACCATGTGGGTTACTGTCCCTCAAGTATCATTGGCTGAAGGAGTTTTAAGTCTTCCTGTAAGACCTGAAACATTGGAAACTGTATTCTGGGGATCAGCATATATCAGTGATGATTATACTTCTGCTGCACAGACTATTCCAAGCCTGGAAGCTACAAGGTTTTTTCTAATTGATCCAGATCTGGCATCCCTTCAATTAAGAGATGTCGCCTATTTCAGTTCCGTATACGGAACTGTTGCCACAGATAACGCACCGCCTACAAGCATTTCTCTATTATATGATAATGAAGGAACTCCGATCGGATCATCAGCAATAACATATACTGGTAGTGGTCCTTATTATTGCAGATATCTTCAGATGAATAGTGAATCTTTATCAGATTATACAAATCCCGGGTATTTCTTTGGAACAACTCTGCTGTTATCGCCGACATTGTCGTGGAATGTTTATTTTGGAATTATTTACACCAGTGCTTCTCTGTCTATTGGTGTTGTATCCTGGACTCTACCTCCCGGCATTTATGATACTGATTTAGACTTCAGAGTTATTGAATCAGTATCTGTTAGTTTATCTCTGGCGGATCTTGAAACGGTGGATCAGATAAATGCAATTGCAATGGAAACTGATAGTGGCTGGATTTCCGGAACAGGTAATTCATATGATAGTTCCGGATCAATCGGGAGCAATACCGGGCAATATTTTATTGTACTGGCAAAACCTGCCGGTGCACCTGATGAAGAAGCATTTATTCTCGCTAGAAATGCCAATGGAGTTTAAAACATGATTTTATATATTACTGCCCTATGATCGATCTATTTGATAATAGGGAAGAATGTTAAGCAAATAATACTTGTTTTTTTAAAAAGACAAGTGATAATAATTATGGTAAAGAAAATCATCAGGAGTTAATGTTTAAATGAAAAAAGTACTACTATTGCTTTTAATTCCTATATTGGCGGTGTTTATTTCCTGCAGTGGTTTATTGTGGAATGGAACACCCGGTTACAGCGGAGAGAAGATTACCATTTCCATTGATAATCCCTTTTATCAGGGTGGTGAAGCGGCACAACAATCTTCAAAAGCTTTAGCATTGCAGGGTCAATATTTATATATCGAATTGGCAAAAATAGATGACCAGGCTCTGTATAATGCTGATACGGATAAAGCTGTGTCCGGGAATGGAACGTGGATTGAGACTGCATGGGGTGGCCATGCTATTTTAACATTTGACCTGAATTCCTGGACCGAGACCCTGGAGGCTACATTTCAAGGTGTCCCAAGAGGCGAGGCATTAAAAGCAAGAGCTCTTCTGGAAACAAGTGAAACAGATCTTGTAACAGGTATTGAAGGATATTATGGAGAGGGAAGTCCGATTTGTATGACTTTGGATACTAATGCACCGGATATCTTCGAACCCGTTGGAACTGCTAACAGGCTTGATACAATGTGGGTTACTATTCCTGTTGTATCTTTGGCTGAGGGAGTTCTGAGTCTTCCTATAAGACCAGAGGGCATGAATTATTATCCGGCGACAATCGACCTTTCCACAAAGATTTTTAAAACATATATCGATCCTAGTGGCATCGGGACTACTACTGAAATAGAACCTGCTGTTGGAAACACGAAATTCTCTTCATTTGAATTAGATCTTTCTTCTGATTATTTGAGAAATCCTGTTATATATATCACAGTTGATTCTACTTTGGCTGTAAATCCGGGTATCCTGGCTCTTTATGATGAAGATGGAGCTCTTTTAGCAATAGAATCGGAAGTCTCTACATCTGCCATACAGACTATTCAGTTGGATCTCGATTCTACCTATAGCAAATCAATGTTTGTCGGGGCAACAATTCTGGAAGGAACTCCTGCCCTGACAGAAGACAATCCGTTATATTCAGGACAGACTTATAATGTTGGATTTGGTGTATTACATGATGGTAATCTGAGCATAACACATGATAATTCAGATTTATATACAAGTACTATGGCATTACCTCCCGGAGTGCATGAAGGTGATATAGAGTTTCAGATTATTAATCTTTCTCCAGGAGCTATAGCCTTAACTGATATAGATACGCTTGATAAAATAAATGGATTTAAGCCATTCTCATATGATTCTAATTGGGCAAACACATATATCACCTGGTCTACTGGTGCATCATTTGATTCTTTCTATTTTATTGATCCCGGTTATGATCCACCGACGAATTCCTGGGTGATAATACTTGCAAGATTTCCAGGAGGCGAAGCATTTATTTTTGGTAGAGCCCAGTCACCACCTCTGGCGTAGTAAAATGATAAGGAATGAAAACATGAAAACAAAACTATTAACACTGATTTTAATTACAATCCCGTTCATCTCACTCTTCTCTCAATCAAATGAGGAGTTGGACCGGTTTCTTGGTCAGGAATATGCCGATTTAAAGACGACGGTCTGGCTGGTATATATTTCGTCGGGAGAGCTGCCACTTGAAGCGGTTGCCGATGAAGCTATGGAATCTCTTCTGGCATCAGAACATGCGAGAAGATTTGTGAAAATACCGGAAAACAGCCCGATAAAATACGGTGAATTTGCCTTGCTGATGATGGATCTCTATGATCTGCCAGGAGGGCTTATGTACCATATTATCCCCTCACCGAGATATGCGGCTAGGGAGTTTACATCGCGGAGATGGATGCCTGGGAACCCCGAACCGGGATCGTTTTTGACTCCCTGGGAAGTCACTTCAGCTTTATCTCAGGTACTCGCATGGAAAGAGGTGCAATAATGAAGAAGAAAATAACACTGATACTGGCTACTGTATGTTTAATAATAACTCCTCTTTCATCTACCGATTATGACTGGGGCGGTGCTTTGCAGAATACGACCGGTACCGATAATACTGATGGATGGTCCATCACTCAAGTTGACAGTATCTCACTGTGGGCGGAAATAAATGCCAATGAATTGTTTAATCTGAAAGCCGCCGGCGGTTACAGATTACTTTATGAAGATGGAGTGCTATCACATATTCCCGAATTCAGTGCTTTATATGCATATGGCGGGAAAGATGGTGTTTCCTATAAGGCCGGGCGTTTTAATATGTCCGATAGCAGCAAGACTCTGTTCAGCACTATTATTGATGGATTCGACCTGAAGATACAAACTCAGAAAATGTTGCTCGGTATGGGCGTCGGTTTTACAGGTATTGTTTTCAGCGATAACAGCACAGTCACAATGACGGCTAAAGATTATGAAGCTATTATCAATGATGCCCTGTTTGCTTCTCCCCGTTTGGCTGAATATGCCGAAGCTTCCTTCTTTGTTTTACCCGGTGACGGTTCATTGAATGTATCATTTCTGGCGCAACAGGATTTGAGAGCGGCTTCATCTCTTGTTTCCCAGGAAGGATTGCTCCATTCATTTTACCTCAATTTGGGAATGAAAGGCAGACTGGCTTCAATTCTCTATTATAATCTGTATACAATCGGAGAGATAGGGACATATCATATGGCCGCTGACAGCCGATCTCTGCTTCTAATTGCCGGAGCAGGTGGATTAGAGCTGAAGATTCCCTTCAACTCACCAATAAAACCTCTGCTTTCTTTTGATCTTTATTTCTCATCAGGAGACAATTGGGAAAGAACTAATCACAAAGGATCCTTTATAGATGTTGGAAAAACGACTTTATATCAGTACACACCTTTTTCCGGTAAGAGTAAGGGATATGTTTATAATGTGTCTACCGGGAATTTGATATATGGCGATGTCAGCTTTTCTATCACTCCAGCATCTTTCCTGTCTGTCTCCGCATCGAGCCTGACAATGTTCAGACCTGTTGACGGACCTGTTTCAACTCTGCCTGTCAGTGAAGGTGATACAGGAGCTTTTCTGGGAGAGGAATTTACTGTCGCATTTAACATAAAACCTCTTTCCGATCTCGGATTTCAGGTAAAGAGCGGTGTGTTTATACCGAATAGTTCAGTTGTCGCCAATGGCGTTCAGTTTAAAGTAAGCGGCTTCATGTCGCTAAGTTTCTAGGGGGGAATATGAAAAAAATAATCATACTTTTATTTATACTGATTGTTACAGCAATATCGATGAATGCTCAGAATGTCGTTGTAAAAGAAGCGACGGGCCGCGTTGAGTTTCAAGTTCCCGACAGCGGTTGGGTGGCTGTTGAAAAGGGGATGGAACTTCCCGTTTCCGCTACACTATCTACAGGATTTCAATCCCGTGCAGTACTTGAATCTCCCCATTCTACAATAGTCGTTCAGCCTCTGACCAGACTGACCATAGATGAACTGCAGAACCGGCGGAGCAACAGTAAGACCAGCTTGTCCTTGAGGACCGGTAGAATATCTGCGTCTGTGAAAAAGAACGATGCCCAGCCTACAATTTTTCAAGTTAAAAGTCCCATAGCCACTGCTGCTGTCCGCGGTACAGATTTTACATTTAATGGTTTTCAGCTTTCTGTAGAATCGGGTCTTGTCGCTTTCAGCAGTGACGGAGGACGGGTTGTCACTGTTCCCCTCGGCGCATCAACAGAAATGATGGAGGACGGTGTCCCTGTAGAAGTTCTCGATGCAATCCTGCAGGAGTTATCAGTTGATCCATCAGCTCTGGGTGATACAATTATTCCCCTGCTTGAATCTCTCGGTTTGATCGATATCAGTATAGATGATCTGGTCGTTACTGTTCAGTAGGCTTATGCAGTTTTTTCACTGATCTTCTTTTCAGAAGCCTCGGTGCTATTACCGTATTTGTCCTTATTCCGATTTCCCGGTTCTGTATCTGTTCCAAAAGCAGCTTGGCTGCCAGGTGTCCGATATAGGCGCTGGGATGTTCAAATGATGTTAAAGATACCTGGTTCAGTTGTGCTGTCTCTGAGTTATCAAAACTGATTATAGATATATCATCAGGTGTATTGTAATTTTGAGTTTCAGCAAAGTTTATAAGCTGAAGAGCATCTTCATCACTGGAACAGATAAACGCTGTGGGGACATTTCTGGCCTGGAATATTTTTTCTGCCATTTGAAAGGCTGTGCTCTGCTCTCCCTGGCCGGTGAATCCTATTTGCATTACATTTTCCGGGGAAACTCCTTTCTGTCTGAGATATTCCAGTGCGCCCTCTTTTCTTCTTATTTTCGTCAGGTAATCCTGTTGATAAAAAACACCGATATCCCGGTGGCCGCATTGCCAGAGGTATTCAGCAGCTTGAAGTCCCCCGTTGAAATCATCCATTCTGATAGAACTGAACTCATGTTCGGGAAATTCATTATCCAGTAGTATAATGGGTATCCCCTGTTCATTGATTTCCATCATCAGATCTTTATTTGATTCTCCTGCTCCAGAATAAACCGGCTCAATAATAATCCCGTCAACGGATTTATTTTTGAGATTCATAAGAATCTCCCGCTCTTTTTCAAGATTGTATTCCGATTGATTCAGTAATAACTGGTAACCTTCCTTATAGAGGATCTGGCTGCAGCCTTTAATCATTTTCGGGAAAATATAGGAGTCTGAAAAAAAACATACAAATGCAATATTCATAGAGTTATCGCTGTCAATGGATTTACTTCTGCAGAATGTTCCGATACCTTTGAGTGTTTCCGTAACACCTTCCCCTGACAGAAGTTCCAACGCCTGTCGTACAGCGTTGCGCGATACTCCGAAACGTTTTGTCAATTCACTTTCTGAAGGAATCTTGTCTCCGGGGTGAATGTTTCCACTGGCGATTTCATCTCTCACCCACTGTGCAATAATCTCATATTTTTTCATTTATAGTACAACTTGTCCTGTTTCTTTGATTTTCTCATTATAGTTCTATTCCCAGCCATGTCAAGGGAGCAATCATGTATTAAATCTCCTATGTTTTCTTGACCAATGGAATAGCATATGCTATTAATATAGTATAAAGCAGTACAAGTTGTACTGTTGAACTTATTGGAGATTAACATTATGAAGAAAAATAATAATAGAGAAGTCTGGTTCGTTACGGGAAGCCAGCATTTATATGGTGATAAAACACTAAAACAGGTTGATGTCGATTCTGCAAGGATTGTCGAGAGCCTGAATGGCAGAGATGCCATCCCTTTTGTAATCAAATTCAAACCGGTTGTTACAGATGCAGGAATGATTTCTAAAGTATGCAGAGAAGCGAATGCTGATGATAACTGTATCGGTCTTATTTTGTGGATGCATACTTTTTCTCCTGCAAAAATGTGGATTAAAGGTTTGCTTGAGTTGAAAAAACCTTTTGCTCATTTACACACTCAGTTCAATAGAGACATTCCATGGGATTCAATTGATATGGATTTTATGAACCTCAATCAGTCTGCTCATGGTGGTCGGGAATTCGGATTTATCGTATCCCGTTTAAGAATGAACCGCACTGTGATTTCCGGTCATTTTGAAGATGTTTCAACAGTAGAAAAACTCGCAGGCTGGATGAGAGTGGCCAATGCTTTTAATGAAACTCAGAATATGAAGATTGCCAGATTCGGCGATAATATGCGTGAAGTAGCCGTTACAGAAGGTGATAAAGTAGAAGCGCAGATAAAATTCGGATATTCCGTCAGCAGCTATGGATTAGGTGATCTGGCAGCCCATCAGAAAAGTGTGAGCAATGCCGATATTCAAGTGCTGCTGGAAGAGTATGAAGCTTCCTATACGATGAGCAAAGAGCTGCTCGGTGGCGGATCCTTGAGAGCAGCTGTTGTCGATGCCGCCAGAATCGAACTTACCATAAAGTCCTTTCTCGAAGCCGGTGATTTTTCAGCTTTCACAACGACTTTTGAAAACCTTCATGGTTTAAAACAACTTCCGGGGCTTGCCTGTCAGAGATTGATGGATCAGGGCTATGGTTTCGGTGCCGAAGGTGATTGGAAAACTTCAGCATTAACGAGAACTATGAAAATTATGGGTGAAGGATTACATGGCGGTACTTCCTTTATGGAAGATTATACTTATCACTTTGAACCTGGTAATATGAAGGTTTTGGGATCTCATATGCTTGAAGTCTGTCCTTCAATTGCTGCAGGGAAACCGACTTTAGAAGTTCATCCCCTTGGAATCGGCGGAAAGGAAGACCCCGCAAGATTGGTTTTTACAGGCCGGAAAGGTCCGGCAATCAACGCTACCGTTCTCGATATGGGTAACCGGTTCAGAATGCTCGTCAACGAAGTGGAAGCGGTCACTCCCCAATCAGATCTGCCGAAACTTCCCGTTGCGAGAGTCCTTTGGGAAGCGCAGCCCGATCTGGCAACTGCCGCTACAGCCTGGATATATGGTGGAGGGGCACATCACACCGTATACAGTCAGTCTGTTACAACAGAAATGCTCGAAATATTTTCAGAAATGGCAGATATAGAATTCCTTGTAATAGATAAAGATACCAGAATAAGAGATTTTAAAAATACAATCCGATGGAACGATTCTTCATATGGCAGATGATAGAAATTTTTCAAAGCTGAAGCAGGAAGTTCTCAATGCCAATCTGCGTCTTGTAAAAGAGGGACTGGTAGTTCTCACCTGGGGAAATGCCAGTCAGGCCGATAGGGATAAGGGTGTCTACGCCATCAAGCCGAGTGGAGTTTCTTATGATACGATGAAAGCTGATGATATCGTCATCGTTTCTATCGAAACGGGAGATGTTGTCCAGGGGAATTTGTGTCCTTCCTCAGATGCGGACACTCACAGTGTTTTGTACCGGGCTTTTCCTTCGGTAAATGGTATTGTTCACACCCATTCTCTCTATGCGGTCAGTTGGGCCCAGGCTGAAATGGCTATTCCCTGTATGGGCACGACTCATGCCGATACTTTCTACGAATCTGTTCCATTGACCCGAGGGCTGACTGAAGAGGAGATCAATTCCGATTATGAAGAGAACAGCGGAAATGTGATAGTCGAATATTTTGAAGAGAATAATATTGATCCCGATCACTCTCCCGGAGTTCTTCTGCCTCATCACGGGCCATTTACCTGGGGTGGTGATGCCATGGATGCAGTAAAGAACTCTATCATTCTTGAAGAAGTGGCGAAAATGGCGATGAATACCCGGTTGCTGGCTGGAAAAAATATGCCGGCTCCCGGGTATCTGAAGGATAAACACTTTAAGAGAAAACACGGAGTCCATGCTTATTACGGGCAGAAAATAGATCTCTGATTACAAAAGCCTGCCGAACATATTCTCTTAATTTCTACTTGATTAATTCCCCAATAATGCATAATGTTACCTATAAATACTTTAAAATCCTTAGGTGAATGATTATGAAAGAAATATGGTACACTGTTTCCCAGGCGGCAGAGCTTCTGCAGCTTCATGAAAAAACAGTTCAGAGGTTTATACGAGAAGGCAAACTGCAGGCAAAGAAAGTCGGTAGAAGTTACAGAATCAGCGGTCACGAACTCAGTATTTTTAGCGGTGATGATAAAAAAGAATCCTTTGTTTATACTCCTCAAAGTCAGGATCTTCGTGATGCTCCCTCAGCATCGGCGGTTGTTGACTGTTATGTCGGTGGGAAAGATGAAGCTATGAGAATTTCCAATACACTCGGAGCGGTTATGAACTCAAAACTTCCTGAAGACGGGAAAGGCCGATTCGATTTTATTTATTATGAAGAAGATCAGAAAGGGAAAATTGTTTTATACGGGCAACCTTTGCTGGTCAGCAAATTACTGCAGATTATTGACCAATTACTAAAATAAGAAGGAATATCAATGACTCGGACTATATACAAAACAGCAGAGGGACAGAAATCAATCAAGGATTTCTATAATGAAAATCTTGCGTTATTCCCAATGATTAAAGAATCATATATCAAAACATCTTTTGGACAGACTTTTATCGTTCAATTGGGAGACAGGAAAAATCCGCCTCTGTTACTGATACACGGCTCGGGTTCCAATTCTCTGTCATGGATGGGGGAGTGTAAAAATCTCAGTGCAACACACAGTGTTTATTGTATAGATATTCCCGGAGAACCAGGAAACAGCTCGACCGAACGGTTTAGCACCATAGGAGATTCATTCACATTGTGGCTCGATGAAGTGATTAAAGAACTGCATATAATAAAACCGATTTTAGGGGGATTATCCCTGGGGGGATGGGCAGCCATCAGGTATGCCATGGACAGGCCGGAAAGCGTTCAATCAGTAATTGCCCTGGCGCCGACTGGAATCGTCAAACCGAAATCGGGGTATCTTCTAAAAATGATTTACTATTCCATGAGAGGAGAAAAGGGAATTCGAAAACTCATGTCTATAATGTTCGATGGAGGGCCTGTTCCCGAAGCTGTTGTTCAATTTCAATTGCTTCTGACTGAGCATTTCAATTACAGGATGGATGTTCCCACCCTATTCGCTGATGGAGAGCTGAGTAATATGTCTGTACCTTTTACCTATGTCTGCGGTAGAGAGGATTTTATATTTGATGGAGCTAAAGCAGTCGAGAGATTGAGGCTATTAGCGCCGGAAGCGAAGACATTTTTACTGGATAAAGGGCATGCGATTACTGATATCAGTTTATTTCTTCTCCCGAAACAGGCATGAAGAAATTCATGTCGCTATTATAAAAATATAAAGGCAGCCCTTCGGCTATTGTAGGATGAATGGTGTCTAATGGATTCTGTCTCTGATGATGAATATGCAGGTGCGGTTCAGATGTCGATCCTGAATTCCCTACCTGCCCGAGATAATCGCCAATGGCAACAAGATCTCCGACTTTTACTTTAATAGAGTCCTTCAACAGATGATTCAACAATAAATAAGTCCCCGTAGATTCAATTTCGATGTAAATATAGTTCCCTTCCATGGAGAGAAATTCTTCAGAGCCAGGCGGGATATTTTCTTCTCCGTCATAAACAGCGATAATTCTGCCGGCGATCGGGCTGAATACTTTTTTTTGGTAAATTCCATAATCTTCAAGATTTACACTTCCTGTACTATAGGGCTCCATTAGAATATCATATGCCCATCTTTCCGACGGAATAATTGCATGAGGTTTATTATATTGAATTTGGTCGCCACCCCATCCGATAGTAGCATTCTCTTTGAAGGGAGAATGAATCGTAACTGTTGGTTTCATTGTTTCAATATCAACAGGATAGGCTATGGGAAGAATATTTAATGTGATTAACAATGGAAATGTGAATAATAATGATAAGCAGCCTGTAACAAGAATGGCGATGATAGATTTTTTCTCTACGATTTTTCTTAAAAGATATATTGTAGAAAAAAGAAGAAGGATTACACCTGCTGGAGGGAAAACCAGAAGTGCCAGCATCCAGCTGACCGCACCTGGTATTCCATGAATCAGTAAAATATTTATCCATGTCAATAAGAGTAGTACTATTGAGGCAAGGTTGATAATTGGCAGTAAAGTCTTTTTAGAATTTTTCATATGCCAATAATTGAATATCAGTATAAATAATTCAATATTACAAACAGAGTATCAGAGAAACGTAAGAATCTTTTAAGACTTTCTTAAGATTCGTGCTTCGCACTATTTATAGTGGTAGAATCGCTATCGATAAAGAACTTTTAGTTTCTCCTCTTTAGCAGAAATACAGATCCTGAGAAATCAGAGGTTTTATTGAATTTTAGTAAATCATTTTGGTATTCAACGATCATTTTATTACAAGTCAGTTCTCGGATCATCCTATATTCTTCCAAGTTATCAAAAGGCAAAAATATTTCATTCGGAGAATCTTTGAAAGTATGGAGAATAATAAGAACTTCATTCTTTTTTCTGGAATACCTTATGAGGGCTTGCCAACCATGGGGATCTTTATAACTTGTTACGGATTCACCAAAACGATGGCTTTCTCCATCTACTATAATATGGGATGCATCACTATGAAAATTTATTGCATCACTAATTATGGACATCTGATTTTCAGAAAGTTTATCGATCTCTCCGCTTATACATATACGTCCCAGAAATGTCGCTGCAAGACTGTAATAGAGGCGCTGAGTATCATCATTTGGGTGGACAACAGCCCAAACCAGACTTTTGGATGGGGTAATAAGATTGTGAAGGTTGGCAGCGATTATAGGTATATTTTTTGTTTCATGAGCATCAGAAAAAGAAGATATATCAGAATTATTGATAAAGGAGGGTTCCAGCCTGTGCCCTCCCGAAGAGCAGTTCTCTATTATCAAATAGGGGAACTCCTCTTGTAATTCTCTATAGAAAGACTGTACTTCTGACAAATGTTTTCTTAATCCTTCACCGGGAGAATCATCTCCGTCACATCCCGGGCCGATTGTTTCATTATAGTCTATTTTGATATATCCTATTCTGCATTCACGTATCAGTTGGTAAAGTTTGGATTTAAGATAATCTCTCACTTCTTCCTTTCTGAAATCCAGAAAAAATCTGCTGCCCGATTTTACAGGTTTTTCATCGCGGTGCACGAGCCAATCTCTATTTTTGAGGATATTTGCATTCTCGCCGACAACTTCCGGCTCAAACCAGATTCCGGGAATCAAACCCTTTGCCCGAATTGTCCTGCAGAATTCAATCAATCCATAAGGGAAGAGATCCTTTGAAATATTCCAATCTCCCTGAGACATCTCCCATCGTCCACCTTCATCAGCATACCAGCCGGCATCGATGACAAAATACCGGGCTCCCATATTTTCCACTCTCTCCAGAAGTGGTGTAAGCTTTTCAGCTGATGGCTTTCCCCAGCTAGTACACCATTCATTGAATACGGGAGTCATATGCTGTCTGTTTTGTTTTTGCTGACTGATCAAAACATTGCACAATTTATCAATTCCACCCTTAACTGAGGTTATAGAAGCTTTTCCGGAACAGAAGGAATCTCCCGGTGAGAGATTTTTTATCCAATGGCCAAAATCCCTATCGGCCTGACCTCCGGAAAGATGAAAAAAATCATCTTTCCTGTAGATTTCCATCTGCCAGGAACCGGGCGCTTCAATATGGGCTCCCCAGGTAATGCCTTTTTCCGAATCTTCAATCCCGACAATGGGAAACCAACGGCGAACCGGCATGGAGCCAAGCTGGCCGAAACGTTCACAATTTACTCCATGGTTACACCAGGAACTATCCAGATCCAGATCCTCGGCATTTTCACAGATGTGTCTTCCTTCGGAACTCCAGGAGCTTTTGAACCGGTGGATTTTATATTTACCGGGACCATCATCGGTCTGGAAAGGACTGATAAAACCCATGGTAAAACTTGAAAGAAGTTCAAGGCCGATAATCTCGCTGCTATTGTTGATTATTTCTGAGTGGCAACGGAGGTACTCAGTCTCTTCGTGAAAAGTCAAATAATGTTTAACCTGAACTCCAAGGGGAGTCTGCATTACTGTTTTTATGATTGTTTTCTGATCAATAATCTCTTTTTCCTGAAACTGATAGTTAAGATTCTGAGCAGCTTTTCCATTTCGCATTGTCTGCCCCTGACTGAATCCTCCGGCTCTTTCCGATCCTGATAAGCTGATAAGAACAAGGGGTTCAACGTTCCAGGAATCGGGGTATCCTCCCCAATCCCTGAAAAAATGGTTTTCCGGCTGTGCCGACAAATCCTCTCTATGTTGGGGAATATCCTCGTCAAATCGGGCTGGAAGGATTCGCAATCCCATTATATGTGTGTCTTCATCTAGAATATAATGAACAATCAGGCTGCCGAGATTAAACTGCGAATAGATTCTTTTCATTTTTTTTACCTTCTAAAATCTGCCGTATTCATGGGCTGTTTTATATAGTGTCAGGATATTTTCTACGGAAGTATTGGGCTGAAGATTGTGACAGGGACCGAGAATAAAACCGGTTTTATCACCAGCAAAAGTATCTATCAGTTCCATGACCTGCTTTTTTACATCTTCAGGCGAACCCATGGGAAGAGTTTCCTGATTATCAACGGCACTGTGGAAGCAGAGTTTTTTTCCGTATTCTTTTTTGATGGAAATCAGGTCCCAGTCTCCGCATCGCCATTGAATCGGATTCAGAACATCGACGCCCATATCTATGAGCTCGGGAATCAGCATTCTCATGTCACCATCATCATGATGGAAAATCTGGATGTTGTAACTCTTTGCCAGATCTATAGCTCTCTGCATAGGTTCCCTGTAAAACTTGTAAAATATATCGGGACTTGTCATAAGACCATTCTGGGAACCCCAGTCATCTGTTACCTGATTAAAATCAATCATATCTCCTGCCGCTTCAAAACACCTTCTGTGGTATTCAGTGAAGAAATCGGATATCCGGCTGATTATGTATTGAGCTATTTCCGGATTGAGTACGGGATCCATCAGAGAATTTTCCATGCCCCTGATATAGTTGTGGTAGGTAAATGCTGCAGAATAACCGCAGCAGACCGCCCGCCCGCCGCATTGTGAGATGATCCCCGGTAGTGCGGAATAATCATACCAGTCCGGATCGGGCCAGTTATATTCTTCCGCTTCAGCCAGAGTTTCAATTTCGGACAGGGGATAAACTATCTGTTCTTCATAAGTTCCATATTCATAGGGACTCTGTCGGAAACCGAAACCCCATTCATTGTACGTAATTTCATTTTCTACTTTATATTCTGGTCCGATATATGGCGGGCGGACAAAGAGGATTCCATCAATGTCCATTTTATCCCATAAAGCAAGTATCCCTTGAACTCCTCTTGATAGCACACTGCCATTAAGTCCGAAACAAGGATCGGCTTCTCCTTTTCCTTCTTCTACACCGAAGTGGTCCATCAACTTTTCCTGAACTTCAATTGTGGCCCACATGTCTGTGGGAATCCGGTCTACCGGTTTGTGGTTGACCGCTGCCAGTATTCTTTCTTTATGTGTTAATTCCATTTTTTATCCTTTAACCGATCCGGCAGTTAATCCGGAAACGATATATTTCTGTCCCATAATATAGATGATCAGAACAGGCAAGATCGTTAATACAATATCTGCAAAAACCAGATGCCAATCCGATTCTCTTCTACCATAGAAATTGTAAATGGCCAGAGTCATAGGCCATTTTGATGTTCTATTGAGAACATAAAGAGGGATCATAAAATCATTCCAGGCATTCATAAAATTCAATACGGCAACAGTTACCGAAACAGGCTTTAATAAAGGAAAAACGATCTTCGAGAAAACAGTCAAGGGAGTTGCTCCATCTATGACAGCTGATTCTTCCAGGGATTGGGGAACAGAATTAATAAATCCGTAAAAAAGAAAAACACTGAAAGGGGTAAGCAGGGCACTGTAAAGTAGAATTATACCGGGATAACTGTTAATCAAATGGAATATCTGTAAAGTTTTTATTACGGTCACCATATTTAATGGAGCGACCAGTCCTATGAGAAAGTAAAAATATAGTCCCTTATTAAAGCGGGTTGGTCTTCTGGCAAGAATGTAGGCCACTGCGGAAGAACATGTTACACTAATAAAAACGCTTGATACCGCTATGAGAAAGCTATTTAAAAATGAGCGGATCAGGTTTCCTTCCTTAATGACTATCAGGTAATTTTTCCAATGAACAATCTCCGGTAAAGCCAGGTTCATCAGGTTGGAGCCTGTCCGGTCTTTTAGTGAGTTCACTATTACCATAAAAAAAGGTATAAGAATTACCAGACTGATAACCCATAAAACTATCTCTATCACGGTCAATTTTATTTTACTGGTTTTCATATAAAATCCACCTTTTTTTTATTAAGTAATCTGAGAATGGTAAAGGCAATTGCGGAAGTGAATATAAATATAACAACCCCGAATGCCGTGGCAAAACCATAGCGGCCAGCGGAAAACTGAGTAAAGACTGCAATATTCAGAACTTCCGTAAGATGTCCGGGACCGCCTTTTGTTAGAACAAATATTATATCGAAAACTTTAAGTCCCCAGATAATATTCAAAATTATGTTAATCGTAATGGATGGAGTTAAGAATGGAAGGGTTATGTGGGAGAATTTTTGTATTTTTCCTGCTCCATCAATTTCTGCCGCTTCATAAAGGCTTCTGGGAATCAATTGCAACCCGGCCATAAATATTACCATGCAGTAACCGGAAAAACGCCATATTTCCACGCTCATAACTGCCGGCATGGCTGTGTTAATATCCGCCAGCCATTCATGGGTAAAATTCCCCATTCCAATAATATTGAGAAACTGACTCAGCAGTCCTCTTACGGGATTAAATATTGAAGTAAAGACCAAACCTATTACCAGAGGTGACAGGATTGCCGGTATGTAAAAAATTGTCCTTAGTATATTTTTCGATCTTAATCCTTCATTTAGTAGAAGAGCTAGAAATAATCCGATTATGACTTTGAAAACTGTTGTTGTGATTGCATACTTTATAGTATTCATAATCAATAGTTTGTTAGTAGGGTAAGTAAATATTTCAACAAAATTTTCAAGTCCAATAAAATTTATTTTTTCAGTATAGACATTCCAGTCAGTCAGGGAATATCCGAATCCCAACACGCTGGGAAGGATAAACAGAATAGTGTAAAGCAAAAATCCCGGAATTATAAAATACTGAGGGTATATCTTTTTGCTCAGAGTGTTATTTAACATGAAAATTGTCCTTATTGATTTGATGGAATACCAGAGAGTTTTCACTCTCCGGCTTTTGATAATGGAAGATTATTTAAATCCTTCCTGTCCTGCGGATTTACCAATATCAAATCGGTATTTATCCATATTCGCGAGTGCTTCCTCAGCCGAATAAGCTCCTGCCAGGAATCCCTGGATCTCACTTCCATAAGCCATCTGATCGAAATACAACATTCCACCCTGTGCATCGAGTTTAAAGTTGCCATCTACCTGTTCTGTAATACTTACTAGAGATTGAGACGGGTTACCATCTACTCCGGTGAATGCCGGATTACCATTAACATCGGGTCTTGCCGCATAAAATTTCTTTAGTACTTCCGGTCTTGTTCTGTATTCAAAAAACAGTTTAGCTGCTTCAGCATTGGGACCGTCTGTAATTAAAGAGATAATACCTCCGGCTGATGTTGCGAACACTTCTGTATTTTCATTTGTTCCCAGAGGAGAAGCAAACATTTTCCATTCTTCAGCACCACTATCGGGATAGTTTTTTACAACTTCATTCTGCCAGCTTGTGTATCCCAGAAACATGGCATATTGACTTGTACCCATAGCTTCAGTCGCATTAGTCCATGTATTGGACATATATGTTTCACCGAGATAACCTTTGTCAGCAAGAGTTTTCAACTGTTCAAGAGCAAGAGTCATACCTGGAATATCTGAAAGTTTTTTCTGATTTGTATTAAGTTTGTCATACAGACCTTCTTCTTTGTCGCTTTCTGCACCTAGAACCTGATTAAGGAGCATGGGAGCATGCCACATATCACCAACAATCTCATAAATAGGATTTACACCGTGATTTTTTATCACTTCACAAACAACGAGTAGCTCTTCAAAATTATTTGGTGCTTCCAGATTTAATTCGTCAAATAATTGTGTATTATAAACAAAAGCCCAACCATCGACTGACCATAAATTCAGCCCAAGCATACGCCCGTCAATTGTCGCGCCATTTACAGCCCATTGTTTCATTCTCTTAACCCATGGCTCATTAGAAAGATCCAGTACCTTATTTAATGGCAGTTTTTTCAGTGCCAATCCAGCCTGGCTGTAAAAAATATCAGTTCCTTCACCTGTTATAATTTTAGTTTGTAAAATCTGGGGATATTGGCTATCGGGATTTACCTGATAATCGACAATAATTCCCGTTTCAGCTGTAAAATCTTCCGCAATCTCTCGATCAATGTCTTTGATCCAGTTCTGGGAAGAGGCAATTGTCAGAGTAGTTCCGCTATAGGGCTTATCAGAGGAATTATCTCCGTTTTCCTGTTGTCCATTGGCGAAAACTCCTAAAATCAGGAACGAAATCATCAGTACTGAAATAAAAGCTACTTTTCTGTTTTTCATAAAATATCTCCTTAAGTATTTCACGATGTTTGGTAACACCGTCCTGATAGTAGAATAGAAGCACAATATGCAACCGTAAATGGACTATTCATAGGCAGAATGTGGACAAAGTTAAGCTTTTTTTCTGAATGTAGCGGGTGTTAATCCAGTATATTTTTTAAAAATACGATAAAAGTAATGAGTGTCTTCATATCCGACCATTTCTCCTATTTCCCCTGTTTTTAGTTCCTGTCTTTCAATGAGCAGCTCTTTTGCTTTCTCTATGCGCTGATTGATAAGAAAGTGTCCCGGTGTTTCTTTTTTATATTTTTTGAATATCTGAGACAGATAAGAAACATTAAATCCCAGATGATCGCTAACTGACTCCAGACTTATGGATTCCATATAATGAACGGTAAGATAAGTTTCAAGCAGGTCGGCAATTCGAGAAGGAGTCAAATTATCCTTTTGAGGAATCAATTTAATAAGAAGATCCTCAATTCTGTTGATTATTTCAATATAACTCCACTCGGAACTGAGAATCTTTTCCGTTCCAATGTGAAAAAGATCAAGTTCTTCCTGGGAAATAAAAGGCGTGCTCTTTTTCAACAATCGTATTAGATCGGAAAAAAAAATAGAGAAAATCTCCTGGGAAGCTTCAGCATTTGCTAATTCATTCAGTCGGTTATGGATTTCTTTTCTGAAATTTTTAAAGTTTCCCGATTGAGCCAAAATGAACAATTTCTTTTCAAAATCCGGATCTGTTGGCATCAGAATCGAAGGAATATCATTTTTTACAAGACAGGGAACTATCCTCGAAATTCCCGGGGAGACAATTTTTTTGAGCTGAATTTTCATGTTTTGGCTTATCTTGGGAATATTCTGAAAAGGGACAGGAAAAGGAGTATAAATAATATTTACAGGCAGGAGTGCAAGAGTTGATATCCACTCTTCCTTAATTTGATTTATAGTTTCATCTATTTCCTGTGGGTTTGCAGACTTTGATTTCAGAATAATGAATTTTCTGTTGAGAAAAGCCTCATTTATCAGCCAGAAGTATTCAGTATTATCCCCTGAAAAGAACTGTTGACGATTGAGTTTCAGCCAGGACTCGCGGTACTTACCCGCCAATTCATCATTTATGGAATTCCTTTTTTTGTAGAGATTGCCCAGGCAGATTTCAATAAGAAGGTACTTCCCTTCAGCAATCTCATTTATAATTGGTCCTTTCCACTGTGATCCTGATTCAATTTGATGTCTGAATATATCCAATGCTTTTTTTAGAATTCCTTCCCGGATCTCCTGTCTCAATCCGATCAGGGTTTTCTGAAGTTCATCTTCATTGAGGGGCTTTAACAGGTAATCTCTGACTGAATACTTTATGGCTTGCTGGGCATAGGTGAAATCATCGTACCCGCTGAGAATCACAATAGGAAGTTCATAAGATTCAGAACGGAGTTTTTTGATCAGATCCAGACCATCCATTCCGGGCATGACTATATCGGTAAATAAAACATCGGGATTGAGTTCCCTGATAAGTTCTAAAGCTTCTCTTCCGTTTTCTGCACAGGCAATGATTTTAAAATCCTTCGCTGCTTCTTCCAGTTTACTTTTAATGTGTCGAAGCAGTTTTGGTTCATCTTCTGCTATGATTATAGTATACATCAATTTATCCTTCTAATGGCCCGCCGATAAGGATTCGGGCACCTCCATTCAAATCATTCTCAATACTGAAGAGAAGGTCCTCTCTATAAAGCAGTTTCAATCGGGTGTAGATATTGAGTATTCCCATTCCTTCCAGGGAGTGGAATTGACGGATTTCATCAGGTTTTACGGCATGAATTTTCTCATTAAGATCTTTGATTTTATCCTGATGAAAACCTTTTCCATTATCACTGATCTCTACAATCCATTGGTTCTCTTCAATAAATCCCCTAAGCCCGATGATCCAGGGAGGCTTTTCCGTAATACCGTATTTCAGACTGTTTTCAACAAAAGGCTGAATAATTAGTCGGGGAACCTGTATCTTGAGAATATCTTTATCCATATTTATCCGGAATTCCAGATTATTTTCATATCTGTGTTTCATCAGATTCAGGTACCGTTCCGTTTGTTCTATCTCCTCATTCAGTTGTACATTTCCCATTGCTTCCGAAGAAATATAGCGCAACATACCCGACATATCTCTGCAGATCATTTTAATTTCCTGATTCCCCTGCTCGTCAGCAAGAACATTGATGGTGGCAATAGTATTGTATAAAAAGTGGGGATTCATTTTTGCCTGTAAGGCCATCATCCTTGATTCCAGTTCTCTCGATTGAGATGTTACCAGTTCATTGGCCGATTGTCTCAACCGGGAATGCATGTCGCGAAATGAGGCCAGCAGAGATTCAATTTCATTGAATTCCCTTCCTGTCTCATCAAGCATATCCTCGGGAAAAGATTCCAGGGTCAATGCCGAGACTGTTGATTCCAGTTGTTTAATGGGTCGGGAAAGGCGGTTGGCAATAAAATATGAAATGAATAAGGAACTGATTATGGTTATGAGACAGAAAATTATCATCATTCTGGTAAAGACATATACGGGCTTCAGCAGATCATTTTCTTCAACGGCCACTATAATATACCATCCGGAATACTCTGATCGGACAGAAGTCATGATTCTTTTAGACGCGCCATTTTCTTCCTTCAGCGTGATTGGTTTAGAAGATTCTTCAGAGTCTACAGCTGTCTGATAGTATAAATCGTAGTTGATCTGAGGATCGGGATCGAAAGGATATATGAGGTTTCCTCCGGAGCCGAAAACAAATATTTCCCGTGGAATCTCCTTGTCTCCCGATGTGTAAACAGATTTGAGCACTGCTTGAAAGATATGGTCTACTTCATATTGAATTTCAATAATCCCTATGGGATGGTAGACATTATCATAATAGACTCTGTTAAGGGAAATAACCTGGGGATCACCTAATCCTTCGGTATCCATATAGGGGGCAGTCAGGAATCGAGCTCCCTCCCGGGTCAATGTATCTTCATACCAGAATTCCTTACTCAAATCGAGATTTCCAATGGCATTGTTAATTCCAGCACCTACATAGGATCCTTCAAAATCATAAAGATTGATCTGGTACCATTTCTCAAGAGGTCCCATTATGGCAATGAAAATATCCCTTAAAACAGTCTGATTCAGATACAAGTTGATTTCAGAAGGGTCATCGAGGTAACTGATAAATCGATCTTTAAGCAGATTCGAATAAGCGACTCTTTTTGATATATCATCCATCTGCCGGATCTCATTATCTATTCCACCAGTTATGGCTAATGAAAGCTGAGATATGTATTCTACTGCATGACTATTCATGGTTTCCGATGAAAAATAATAAAAGAAACCAGTCGTAAGAATGATAAAGATGATTATAAGAGTTGAATAGCTTATGAATAATTGGAATTGTATGGCTGTTTTTTTCATAGGATTCCCCTAATGAATAAATGTTAGCATGATAAATTAAGACCATCTACAAAAAATAAACGGATTTCCTACAGTTAAAAAAAGTCCACCTATGAACCATGTAAAGTCCAAATACCAAATGATCAGAATCAAGTAAAGTGTGTATGAGCAACTTATATCTCATAAATAAAAGGGAAAAAATGAACAAACTGAATATTATTCTTATACACGCTCATGACCTGGGTCGCCATTTGGGGTGTTATGGAGAACAAAGTGTAGATACACCCAACTTAAACAGCTTCGCCGCATCTGGTGTCCGGTTTTCAAACAGTTTTTGCACGTCGCCATCATGCAGCCCTTCTCGAGGATCTCTGTTTACTGGAAGATATCCTCACGTTTGTGGTGTCATGGGGCTGACTCAATCCCCTTTTGACTGGGATTTATATCCTGGAGAAAAACACATAGCAGGAATTCTAAAAGATAATGGGTATAACACAGCTTCCGTAGGGATCATTCATGAATCCAGCAGGAGTCCGGAAAAATTAGGATATAAGTATTTTAATCAAACACATGATGCCGTGGAAATAAGTGATACAGCAGTTCAGCTCATGAAGAAATTTAAAAAAGATAAGGAAGCACCTTTTTTTCTGAATATCGGATTTCTGGAACCACATCGTCTGCCCTCTGATACTGTTGGAAGAGAGAACCTTATGATAGATGAAGACCATGATTTTCTGGGAGAACATCTTTCCTCAGAACTTGATTCCAACATAGATATTCCCGGATATCTCAAAGATACACCTGGAACTAGGCGGGAAATTAGCGAACTGAATGCAGCATTGAATTTTATTGATAGTCAATTTAAAAAAGTAATCGATTGTCTTGAAGAGGAAAAGTTGAAAGAGAATACTCTGGTGATTTTTACATCGGATCACGGAATAGCTCTTCCCGGAGCAAAATGTTCATTGTATGATCCAGGGATATCAATCCCCATAATTCTGTCTCTTCCATCCCGTGAAGGATGGTTCGGTGGAATAAAAATAGATCATATGGTCTCTTCAATGGATATCCTCCCCAGTATTCTGAAATTATTGAATATTGAAAATGATAATCCCATGAATGGATTGTCTTTCACCGGATTATTGGATGGGGAGGATTATAATCGGAGAACGGAGTTGTTTACACAAATGACTTATCACGACTATTATGATCCCAGACGTTCGATCAGAACAGATAAATATAAGCTTATTCTCAATTTCTCTAGTGCTCCATCCATTATGGATCCCTCTCAAAGCTGGAGACCCAGGTCAGAGATGTTGCGTCCTAATCCCAAAGCCCATTACCACAAACATGTTGAATTATATGATCTGGAAAAAGATCCCTGGGAAATGACTGATATTGCTGAATCTGAAGATTACAAGATTATTCTGAAGACTCTTTTGATGAAATTACTGAATCTAATGAAGGAGACATCAGATCCCTTACTGGATGGCGCAGTATTATCCCCTCATCATAAGAAAACAATGGGATATCTGGATGAGTAGATTAAAGATGAACCAGAATCTTATTATTGAAGAGGAGAAGATGAAGGCTCTCAGCAGTATAATAATGGGCATTGCTCATGAAATGAATACTCCTTTGGGGATTGGCGTGACAGCAGCATCAATTATTGAATCTGAACTGAAGGAACTTCATAACAAGATCGTTTATGAATCTCCCGACAAAAAAGCATTAATAAATTCTTTTGAAAGAATCTTCAAATCATTAAAATTGGTAATGTCGAATCTCAATAGAGCAGTTATAGTTGTTAACAATTTTAAAAAAACAGATGTCAGCAGTTACTGTGATAATCTCGTCAATTTCAATCTATCAAATTATATCAACAATATTGCTGACTACTTTCAAAATAAGGATGAGATAGTGGCTGGAGATCACAATATCATTACAGAAATTCCCGAAGATATTTTTATACATAGTTATCCTTTTGTATTTGAGCAAATAATAACAGGCCTGATTGATAATTCTCTGATTCATGGACTCAGCGGAATAAAAGGTGGTTTGATAAGAATAAGCCTTGATGATAATCCTGATTCATTCATTTTCAAATACAAAGACAATGGAAATGGATCTGAAGATAATATTAGCAGGAAAATATTTGAACCTTTTTTTACAACAAAGAGGGATCAGGGCTGTATTGGACTGGGACTAAATATTATTTATAACCTTGTGGTTTATATATTAAAAGGGCAAATTGAATGTTACAGTAATCTCGGGAATGGTTTGGAAATAGAGATAACTCTGGTTAAATGAATGTAATTATATACACGCAAATCCTGAATAATGAAAAATTATACAATAAAATCCCAAAAAATGAAAATATATACTATAATCAAATAAATCATCTTGTTAATACCTACGAATATACAAGCAAAAATAACTTACTTGGATTCAAACTCTGCAATAGATAAGAATATGCATACAGAAGGAGTATTATGGGCTTTTATGAACAAACCGGAATTCTTATTCTGGGAACACGATTCAGAAGACTGAGTGAAAAATTCTTATCGGAAATAAGTAAAATTTATAAAATTCTCAATATTGATTTCGAACCGACCTGGTTTCCAATTTTCTATCTGTTATACAAAAGAAATACTATATCGGTTACAGAGATTTCAGAAGAATTAACCGTATCTCAACCGGCAGTGAGTCAGCTTGTTTCCATTTTAATTCAGAAAGGATTCCTCCGTCTTATAAACGACAAAATTGATAAGAGAAAAAAAATGGTCTATTTCACAAGTAAAGGAAAGGATCTACTTATGAAGCTGATTCCAATCTGGGAGACGATGGAAAAGAGCATGTTTGAAATTTTCAACGACGATGCAGATATTCATATAGTTGAGAGTTTTAATGAATTGGAAAGAAAAATAAACCGATCATGTTTATGCGATTCCGTAATAAATAAATTATCAATGGAAGAAGCGTGTGTTTATTAGAATCCAGTAGAGTATCAAGAAAAAAACTCTACTCCAGATACCTCGCAAGGATTTTATCATACTCCCCATCCTCTTTTATCTCATCAAGGGCATTCTGAAATTGCTGAATAATGTTGTCCGGTGTCTCTTTATGAAAACCGAAATAATGAAATCCTTCGTTCAGTACGTATACGGTTTCAAAATCAGCCGGATCCAATCCTTCCTGCTTTAAGATCCATTTCGTCACATTTTCATCATAGGCAAAGAGGTCAATGCGCCCCAGATTCAATTGGCGAACGCTGAATTTAGCCTGGGAGACGATATCCAGCTGTTCTTTGGGAATATGAGCCACATCGTTCATCAGTTGTTCCCCTGCATCATCGCGAACGACACCAATTCGATATTGTTGAATATCCTCAATTGTATCTAACCTTATCTCATTTGATTTTTTAGCCATCAGGACATTTTTTGAAGATGATATGGGACCTACCCATTTAAATAGATTTTCGCGACTTTCAGTTCTCGTTATAGCAAAAAGAACCGTGTTTCTATTCTCTAATAATGCTTTGTATGATCTTGACCAGGGTAAGATCTGGATGTCCCCTTTTCCTAAATTAACTTCCATCTTTTGAAGGCACAATTCCATTAAATCAATCGATGTGCCCAGTAATTTCCCGTCTTGTACGAAATTATAGGGGGGAAATTCTTCACTCATCAAAAGGAGAGAATCAATAGTCTGTGCATTAAGCAACGTTGCTATATTCAGGGAAATAATATACAAAATCATGAGTATTTTATGTTTCATAATTTTTGCATAGTACAGTTTCTCCAAAAATTTTAAAAGCAATATTATTCAAATAATTTCAGATCTATGCAAATTCTCATAACCTGCATACGATCCCGGACACCCATTTTTTCGTAGATGTATGAAACATAATTCTTAACGGTCTGGAAAGCCAGATTGACTTCCTCTGCAATTTCATGATTGTCATAACCGTGTGTTATCAGTTTGAGAATCTGCAATTCTTTATTGTTCATCTCTTTGTACCAATCGGGCATATCTTCCGGTTCCTTGGGAGATAGGCTTTGATTGATAATCGTAGGTGATATGGACATCATTCCGTTATAAACTGTTTTAATAGCATAGACGAGATCTTCCGGTAGCATGTCTTTCAGGAGGTATCCTTTGGCTCCCACTTTCAAAGCTTTTTTCACATACTCGTCTTCATCAAAAGTCGTCAGCATAATGATCTTGATTTTTGGTTTGCTTTTATTAATTGATTCTGTTGCTTTTACACCATCGGCAACAGGCATTTTGACATCCATGAGTATTACATCAGGATCCCATTTTCTACAGAAATCAATTGCTTCTTTACCGTTATAGCAGACACCGATAATCTCGATTTCGTTGTCTTTTATTTCCAATACGGTCTTAAGACTGTTTATAAAAAGAATCTGATCGTCTACAAGCAATACTTTAATCCGCTTCATATTCAACCACCTTGTTCATTGGTATTTTTATTCTGAGCGTCACACCGGTTTTGTTGTTGGATATTGAAAAATCGCCGTTTATTTTAATAAGCCGTTCTTTTATTCCTTTTAGCCCCAGACCTGGAGTCATTTCATTAAAACCTTTCCCGTTATCGCTGATCGTTATTATTAGATTCTGGTTTTCGATAAATAGAAAAACATCTACCATGGTAGCCAGTCCATGGCGTAATGAATTGATCATGCCTTCCTGTATGAGCCTGAATACCAGATGAGAAACTTCCTCTTTAAAGTTATTCGGTGAATTCCCAAATTCTAATCTGACATTGACATCAGTCGCTTTTTCAAAGGCTTTGATCATTCTCTTCAACTGGATCAGATCAGATTTTATACCTTCTTTTTTAATCTTTAATATTCGCAATACGATTCTCATGTCTTTGAGACCGCTCTTGGCATATGTGGTTATATTGTTCAAAACTTCCTTAAGATTCGTATTTTCATTTACAATGCCAGATTCGATAATGGATGTGGACAGCATCATAATCGTCGTCAATGTATAACCGATGGAATCGTGAATTTCTCTTATGATTCTGTTTCTTTCGTCTTCAGAGGATTTTTCCTCGACGATTCGAATATAATGCTGAAAACCGCTATTGGCATCTGTAAGCTTGGTAATTGTCTGGTTTAAACGATTTAACTGATTTTCATGTCTCGAATAAGAATCATAAAAGTATTTGAACATCGTGAACATGAATATTGTGAGTAACGTGTAAAGAGATATATAGATGAAGTCATGAATTAAGGGAAAAGGAATTTGCATAGCCCAAAATTGACTTATTGTGCTGACAACGTAAATTGCAAGAAATGAAAGAATAGAAATGGAAAGATTCAAAGGGAATGAAAGAAAAAAAGAAAGGTCCAGGAGAAAGGCAAAGAGCAACATCTGCTTCAAACCTATATATATGCCGGTCGGGAAATGAACAATCAACAGTAAAATGAATCGTAATATAAAAAGAGCGTATTTGTACTTATTTTGCTTATTTAGATATTGGACTGTTGTTATTATTATTGAAATGAGGACAACTCCCATATATTGAGGAAGCCAGTTTATCGTGTAGGTCTCTTCGTCTTTCAAGAGATATTGCAGAGTCGAAACGCCTTGAAGGATAATAGAGAAAAGGAAGACCAGAACATAAATATTCTTCTTTCTTATCATTTTCATATAATATCTCATCCTTTTTCTATTAACAATCAAATATTATTTTAACCTTTAACTATAATTTTGAATAAGTACTCAGGTACTTATATTGATTACCGCGGTAACTATACCGGTCCTCG
>Ga0070729_10000376_pt1 | contig 97441 bp, 87 predicted proteins | sample tdDd472_FD_66725 | JGI IMG/M metagenome (GOLD analysis project Ga0070729, IMG submission 66725) | Marine sediment microbial communities from the Atlantic coast under amendment with organic carbon and nitrate - tdDd47.2 | ecosystem: Environmental > Aquatic > Marine > Coastal > Sediment | place...
GGAGCGCCACAGCCAAGAGGGAACGGAATTCTCCTCGACCTTCTTGAGAACGGCGGGTACGCCGGCCTTGCGGAAGTATTTCTGGGCGAGGATGTCCGCTGCGACCTGCGAAAACTGCGAGGGCACGTCGATGTTTTCCAGACGGAACACGATGGAGCCGTTCGGGTTCTTGATCTCGCTCGTCGCCTTGCGGAAAGCGATCTCCGCGTAGGGTGACTGATCTTGCTTGGTGAACCGGCGTTCTATGCGCATGGCGTTCTAACCTTCGTCCCTCAATATATAGTGTGCCGGCCTGTTTGGCCAAAGCCGATTTCGCGACACACGATTTCTCATTCGGCCCGTTTTGACGGCCCGTCCCACTCCGATTGCGCAGACGATTTCCCGCGGGAAACCCGCTCCGCACTCAACCCTTACAAATCTGATTGCCGCCCGGCTTGGCTGGTGACCTGATTCCGTTTGGTCTGGTCACTCTATCTTGTGTTCAAATTAGCTGTAAACACTAAATATAGTGTTAACTCTGATTTTCACACGCTTTCCGCCGAACGAACTATCCCCTGACGCGCACGCAGTTGTCCTGTCTCGCGGTGAGCGGAAACCGCCCGGTCGCAAGGCCGAAGACTCTTACAGATTATGGAATCGCCGGCGAGTTGTGGACATTCCGGCTGCGCGACCCCCGTCACGTATCGGTCATAAAAAGCGACTCGGCGGGGCCGGTCAAGGGTTAGGATTCGGCAAAAGCGTTAACGCAATATGTAGTGTGTGGAGATGTGGAAGACGGGGATAACGCAAGGTCGGGGTTTTCCGGCATTGTGCAATATGCAGGGCCGCCCAAACGAGCTCGGCAGGCCGGCGAAAAAAACCTGCTTGCCCGGGCCCGCGGCGGCTCTAAAGATGCGATTTCCGGCATGCCGGCCTTGGAGGAGAGATGAAAGAGGGCGAATCGGTCAGTTCCCGGGAGGGGGAATCGGGTATTCAATCGACTGCGGCGACGTCGCTGCCGTCCGTGCCGCTGCTGGTCTTCGTCCAGGCGGCCGTCTCGGCGGCGAGCCTGGTTGTGGAAATCGTCGCGGGCCGCATGCTCGCACCCTATCTCGGCATGTCGCTCTATACATGGACCTCGGTGATCGCCGTGGTGCTGGCCGGGTTCTCGGCCGGGCACTGGGCGGGCGGGCTCATCGCCGAGGCGAAACCGGGGCGTGCGCTTCGCCTGACCGCGTGGTCGATGGTTGGCGCGGCGCTGACGGCGGCGGGTGCGACCTTCATATTGCGCTGGAGCGCCGGCCCGGTGATCGGCGGCTTCGGCCATCCGATCGCCTCGATCGCGGCGCTGACGATGCTCGCGTTCTTTCCGCCCTCGTTCTTTGCCGGCATTCCGGCGCCGGTGCTGGCGCATGTGGCGGTGGCCGCGCAGCCGGAGCGGTCGGGCAGGGCGCTTGGCGCAATGTTCGCCGCCAGCGCGATCGGGGCCATCGCCGGCACGCTCGCCGCCGGCTTCCTGTTCATCTCCTGGCTCGGTTCCACCGGCACGCTGGCGACGGTCACCGTGGTCTATGCGCTGCTGGCGGCGCTGCTTTTCCTCGCGGCGCGGCAGGCCGCCGGAACCGGAGCGATGACTTCGGCCGTTGCCGCCGCCGTGCTTCCGCTCGGGGTCGCGGCGCTGGCTCTCGTGCAACCCGATCCCTGCACGCGCGAAAGCGACTATTTCTGTATCCGTGTCATCGATGTCGCCGAGGACATGGGCGAACCGGCCCGGCTGATGGTGCTCGACCATCTCGGCCATGGCATTTCGGTGCGCGACGCCCCCGAGCGGCTCGGCACGCCGCATGCCGCGATGCTCGACATGCTGGCACGGATGCGCGCACCGCAAGACGGGTTTTCCGCCTTCTTCATCGGGGGCGGTTCCTATTCGGTGCCGCGGGCCTGGGCGGAAGGGGGTATTCCGGCGGCGATCACGATCGCCGAGATCGACCCGGCAGTGACCGAGGTCGCGGAAAAGGATTTCTGGTTCGATCCCGACGGCGTCGATGTGCGCACGATGGATGCGCGGCTGGCGCTGGCCGCCGATCCGACGCGCCATGACGTCATCATAGGCGACGCTTTCACGGATATTGCGGTTCCGGCGCATCTGGTGACGCGGGAATTCTTCGATCTCGTTTCCGCACGGCTGACCGATGACGGCGTCTATCTGATGAATGTGGTGGATCATGCCGACGGCCTTCGGGCGCTGGCCGCGATCACGCGCAGTCTCCGCGCGGTCTTTCCCGTGGTCGAGATCTGGGCGGAGCCGAACCCGGCGGTGGTGAACGAACGCCTGGTCTTCATCGTGCTGGCGGGCCGCTCGCCGTCGCCGGTGTCGTCGGTCACGGGACCGGGGCCCGATTTCATCCGCGCCGCGCGGCTGTCGCCGGGCGCGGTGGACACGCTGGTTGCCCGGCTCGATCCGCCAATATTGACCGACGACTATGCGCCGATCGACCGGCTCATGACGCGGTTTGACTGAAGCACTCGCGCGGTAAATTCACCTCGATACTCCGCGATGAATTCGTCTTCCGCTGCGGAATAGATAACGATTCACTTAATCTCGTACCGCACGAAATCGCTCCTGCTTTGTTTAAGCGATTTTCAATAGTCGTGTGGTTAGGTCCGCGGTGCACGTTCCGTTCCGTCAAGGGGCGCGAGGGCATGATTGCCTTCCATTTCTCCGTGCAATGTCCACGAAGCCGAACGACTGGTCGATCCGCGGGTGTTCTCGCGTCGAGCGACCTCGCGGGAGGGGTTTTTCCGGCTAATGTTCAAGAAAATCAAAAATATGTCGCTCATCGCCAAGATCGCGGCCGTCATGATAGCCGTCAACCTTACGGGTATCGCCGCGCTTGCAGGTTACACCTGGACGACGGAAACGCGCACCGCGGTTGCCGCCGAGATGGAGAAGTGGACGCGCAATACCGAGCAGTTCGCCTCCATCGCCGCCGGCGGCATCAAGTGGAACAAGGCGGATGTCGTCCGCGAAGCCTATGCGCTCTATCGCGACGACGCCTCGCTGAACATGGTGCAATTCTACGCGTTCAACCGCGACAACGAGGTCGTGGATGCCTGGACGCGCGAGAATGCCGAAACGTTGATGGACGAGGCCGCGATCAAGGCGCTGGCCGAAAAGTCCGCCGGCGCGGATGAGGCCACCAGCAATTATACAGGCGGGCTGGCGACGATCGTCATGCCGCTGCCGAAGAACGCCGCCGGCCAGTATAGCGGCGAGGTTGTCACCGTCTGGTCGACCGCGCCGATCTATGCGGCGGCCCAGAAAAATGCCGTGATGCTGTTCGCAATACAGGCGGTCATGATGGCGGCGGCTTTCATTCTGCTGCTTCTGGTCATGCGCCGGCTGATCGCCCGGCCGCTCAACGAGATGACGCAGAGCATCGGTCGCATGCAGGAGGGCGATTTCGCCACCGAAGTGCCGATGCAGGACAAGGGCGATGAAATCGGCGTCGTGGCGCGGGCCCTGGAAACCTTCCGCGGCGAGTTCATCGCCAAGCAGGAGGAAAGCAGGCTCGCAGAAGAGCAGCGCCAGAATTTCGAGGCCGAGCGCTCCGAGAACACCAAGCGCAGCGTCGAGGCGGCCGAAACCCAGGCGCAGGCCGTCGCGCGGATCGCCGAATCCCTGGAAAAGCTCGCCGATGGCGACTTCACCGCCCATCTCGACGATCTCGGCCCGGATTTCCAAAAGCTCGTCACCGACTTCAACCGCATGGTGGATTCGGTCGCCGCGACGATCGCCGACGTGAAATCGGCTTCGGTATCGGTCGAGGAGGGTTCCGTGGAACTCGCCAATTCCGCCGACACGCTGGCGAGCCGCACCGAGCAGACAGCCGCGTCGCTCGAGGAAACGGCCGCAGCGCTGCACCAGATGACATCGACGGTGAAGGAATCCTCCGAGCGTGCCGCCGAGGCCGGCTCGATGGTCAGCCAGACGAAAGCCGATGCGGCCAATTCCGCCGCCGTCGTCCGCGAGGCGATCTCGGCCATGGACCGGATCCAGAAATCCTCGTCGCAGATCAGCCAGATCATCTCGGTGATCGACGAGATCGCCTTCCAGACGAACCTCCTGGCGCTGAATGCCGGCGTCGAGGCGGCGCGGGCAGGCGAGGCGGGCGCCGGTTTTGCGGTGGTCGCCCAGGAGGTCCGCGAACTTGCACAGCGTTCGGCTGCCGCCGCGAAGGAAATCTCGGCGCTGATCGGCGACTCCGGCAGGGAAGTCGAGGGCGGCGTCAAGCTGGTCAACCAGACGGCGGAATCGCTGTTGTCGATCGAAAGCCAGGTCAACGAGATCACCTCGCGTATCGAGACGATCATCAGCGGCTATCGCGAGCAGTCGACCGGTCTCGACGAGATTAACACCGCCGTCGTGAGCATGGACCAGGCGACGCAGCAAAACGCGGCCATGGTCGAGGAGACCAATGCGGCCTGCCAGGAACTGCGCGCCCAGGGCTCGCGCCTGAACAAGGTCATCGCGCGTTTCCATGTCGCCGGCGGCGCGACCGCCACGGCCGTTCCCGCGCCGCAGCGGGCCGCCCCGGCAAGGGCAAAGGCGCGTCCGGCCATGCCGCCGGTCGCCGGCAACACCGCGCTGGCGGTCGAGCCGGGCGACTGGGAAGAATTCTGATCACAGCACAAAAACAAGAATCTCATGCAACAACAGTGAGGAATACAGCATGAAGAATACCCTGAAATACGCAGTCGCAGCAGTGGCCCTGATGGCCGGCGTCCATGCAGCCACGGCTGCCGGAGAGCACATTCCGGCCGTGACGGACTACGCCAACGCCAATATCAAGACGTGGGTCTCCGACAAGGCCGTCGTCGAGGCGATCAAGGCCCAGAACGCCAAGAATGCGGGCCTCGCCCAGGGCGACATCGACGCGCTCGACCAGAAATGGCGCGCCGGCGTCGATGGCGGCGATACGGCGATGATCGACGAGGTTCTCGGCAATTCGCTGTCGGGCTTCCTGCGCGACAAGCAGATGGCCTCCAACGGCGTCATCACCGAGATCTTCGTCACCGACGACAAGGGCCTCAATGTCGGCCAGTCCGACGTGACGTCCGACTACTGGCAGGGCGACGAGGCCAAGTGGCAGAAGACCTACGGCACCGGCGATGCGGCGGCGATCTTCGTCGACGAGGCCGAAAAGGACGAGTCGACGCAGATGCTGCAGAGCCAGGTCTCGCTGACCGTCGCCGACGAAACCGGTGCCCCGATCGGTGCGATCACCGTCGGCATCAATCTGAACGCACTTTAAGTTTCGCTCTCCAGTCGAACGGAAAGGGCCCGCTTGCGGGCCCTTTTTCGTGCGTGTTCGTGCCGGGTGGTCAGCCCTTGTGGCCCTGAGAGATCGGCTCCTGATAGGTGAAGCCGAGATCCCAGGGGAAATAGATCCAGGTGTCCTGCGAAACCTCGGTGACGAAGGTGTCGACCAGCGGCCGGCCCTTCGGCTTGGCGTAGACCGTGGCGAAATGCGCCTTCGGCAGCATGGCGCGCACCAGACCGGCGGTCTTGCCGGTGTCGGTCAGGTCGTCGATGATCAGGATGCCTTCGCCGTCATTGGCCATCAGCTTGGGATCGACTTCCTTCAGAACCTCGATTTCGCCCTGCGTCGTATAGTCGTGATAGGAGGCGACGGAGACCGTCTCGACGATCCGGATGCCCAGTTCGCGGGCGATGATGGCGGCGGGAACGAGGCCGCCGCGCGTGATGCAGACGATGCCCTTCCAGCCATTGCCGGCGCCGGCGATGCGCCATGCGAGCGCGCGGGCGTCGCGGTGAAACTGGTCCCAGGAGACGGGAAAGGCTTTTTCGGGCAGGGACATCGGGTTCGTTCCTTGCGGGCTTCGGAAGGTGGACACGCTCATAGCCCCAAATGGCCGATTTCGGCAAGGCGAGTGCGGGCCCGCCTCATGCAGGAAGCTGTGGGTATCGCGTTGTCAGGGTGTGCCGGCCGGGGTCTGGAGCTCGGCGACCAGCGCCGCGACCGCCGCTTCGGCTTCCTCGAGCCGCGCCTCGTCGCTGCCGCGCAGGACGATATCGGTCCAGAACTTGCCGGAATCGTGTTTCGGATAGGAGCCGATGGCGATGTCGGGCCAGGCATCCTGGAGCTTCGCCAGCGGCTCGCCGATCGTGCCCTCGCCGAAGGGGCAGTGGACGGAGCGCGACAGCAGCACGCGGCCGGTGCGCAGCGTCGGCACGACATTGTCGAGCATTGCCTGGAACACCGCCGGCACGCCGGCCATCACATGCACGTTGCCGATGACGAAGCCGGGCGCGACCGAGACCGGATTGTCGATATGGGCGGCACCTTCCGGCATGCGCGCCATGCGCTTGCGCGAGGCGGTGAATTCGATACCGCGGCCGGCATAGAAGTCGCCGAGCAGCTTCATCGCCGCGGGGTCGTGGTCGCAGGGCAGGCCGAAGGCCTTGGCGATGGAATCGGCGGTAATGTCGTCATGGGTCGGGCCGATGCCGCCGGAAGTGAAGACATAGGTGTAGCGGGCGCGCAGCGCGTTGACCGCCTCGATGATCGCCGCCTCGTCGTCGCCGACGACGCGGATCTCCTTCAGGTCGATGCCGATGGCGGTGATGACGGCGGCGAGATGGCCTGCATTCTTCTCGCGGATGCGGCCGGACAGGATCTCGTCGCCGATCACCAGCGCGGCGGCGGTAACGACCGTCTGGTCCTTCGTTTCACTCGATTGGGGCGGCATTTCGGGGCTCCGGATAATCCGCCTGTTTTAGGCGGGCGGGAGCGGCTTGTGAAGCGGGACAATATGCCAAAAGGCGCAAAGCCCGGATCGCAGGCTTGATCCCTTCGCCGCGCTCGGCTAGCGCTTGCACCGGGCGCCCCCTTGGCGGAACTGGTAGACGCAAGGGACTTAAAATCCTTCCAGTGCTGGTTCGAGTCCAGCTACGGGCACCATTATTTCAATAACTTATCCTGTTTTTCTCAATCATTTTTTACCGGTTTTGGCGTGCACAGTTTGTGCACAGTGTGGTATGGTTTCTCCCAGAAAATGAAGGGTAGGAGTCATCACTGTGAGCAGTCATCCGATCCTGGGCGGCAAGGTTCTGGTTTACCGGCGCGCGAACACCCGGAACTGGCAGTGCTCGACCCGTATCAACGGGCGCAACTGGCGTGTCAGCACCGGCGAGGAAAGCCTCGCCCAGGCAAAAGAGTTCGCGGAAGACTGGTTCTTCCAGCTGAGAGCCAAGGACAAGGAGAAGGGCGGTAATCTCCGCCACGAGAAAACCTTCGCCGACGCGGCCAAAAAGTATTTCGAGGAGTACGATGTGATCACCAGCGGCACCCGCAACCGGGTCTATGTCGCCGGCAACGAGCGGCGCCTGCGGCTCTACCTCATCCCGTTCTTCGGCAAACTGGGGTTGTCGGAAGTGACGGCCGGCAAGATCCAGGAATACCGGGTCATGCGCCACCAGACCAATGCCAAGGGCAAGCCGCCGGCCCGGAACACCATGCATCAGGAAATCGTCACCCTGAGGCAGGTGCTGAAGACGGCGATCCGGCACGGCTGGCTGACCCATCTGCCGGACATGTCGATGCCCTACAGGCACGCCGAAAAGGTCTCACACCGGGCGTGGTTCTCGCCCGACGAATACAGGGTCCTCTACAAGGCCACACGGGACCGCGTGGACAAGCACAACGGGGGACGTTTTCAGTGGCACGCTGAACAGCTGCATGACTACGTCCTCTTCATGGCCAATACCGGCCTGCGTCCGGATGAAGCCAACCGGCTGGAATACCGGGACGTGGAAATCGTGGAGGATGAGGAAACGAACGAGATCATCCTCCTGATTCAGGTGAGGGGGAAGCGCGGGGTCGGCTACTGCAAGAGCACGCCGAACGCGGTCCATCCGTTCGAGCGGCTGCTGAAGCGCAACCTGCCGAAGCCTGATGACCTGATCTTCCCCGGCAATCATGTGATGATGTTCAACAAGATCCTTGAGGAACAGAACCTGAAGTTCGATCGCGAGGGTAACCGTCGGACCGCCTACAGCCTGCGGCACACCTATATCAGCCTGCGGCTAACGGAGGGGGCGGATATCTACCAGATTGCCAAGAACTGCCGCACCAGCGTCGACATGATCGAGAAGTATTATGCGTCACATATCGCCACGAGCATCAGTGCGGCGGCTGTGAATGTGAAGCGGAAGGCGAAATCGAAGAAGCAGATTGTTGAGCATGCGCGGCGGAATGCGCATCGGGTTTAGATGGGCGGGAAGTAGCGAATTGGTTTGCTTGACACCTCAGATTTCCGTCACTTCCGCAAGTTCGAGATAGCGGCAAAACGCATTCGCAAGTTGCATCTGTCGCGGCGTCTTACATTCGGCCTCGAAAATCTCGGGCGACGCGACCAAGATTGCCATGCATTTTGCGCGTGAAATCGCGACGTTAAGGCGGTTGGCGCTATAGAGAAATTCCATGCCACGCGGAGCATCAGCATAGCTAGACGTTGCCATAGAATAGATCGCAATCGCCGCTTCCTGGCCTTGGAATTTGTCGACGGTTCCGACATGCGCACCTGGCAAACGTTGCTGAATCTCGAAGACTTGGGCGTTGTAGGGGGCAATGATGATGATGTCATCGATTGAGACCTGTGCGTTCTCCCCCTTGCGATTTGTCCAGTGCATCTTCGAACCCAAAATGTGGTCGACGATTGTCCTCACAGCCTCCGCTTCTTCGATGGAGCTGGATTGATTCCCTGTATGTTCGACAGAAACATAGCGCAGACCGGTCCCCGTAAACGGGCCATTGCTCTGGGTGTTTTGGTTTGCACAATCCGTTTCTGATGTCAGTTTGCCCTCATAAAACAGCTCGGAATTGAAGACCGTGATATCGGGATGAAGTCGCCATGTTTCTTCGAGAAACAGGCCTTGTTCGAAATCGATCGTCTGCTTCCCTTCAAGAATATGGTCAAGGGCCGAAACACCAGTGCCGTCCGGATGGGAACCTTTGGTTGGTTGGTCGAGTTGCTGAGGGTCCCCAAGCAAAACAATCTGAGGTGCGGCCTGTGAGACTGCGAGCACGTTCGCGAGGGACATTTGCGCGGCTTCATCTACAAAAAGAACGTCAACCAAGCTTGCCGCGTCTTCCCTTGCCCAAAAGAACGAAGTGCCGCCAAGGAGCTTGATTGAACCTGATTTAACAGCTGCAATTGTTTTGGTGTTATCCGTGAATACCTCAATCTGATCCGTACCGGATTCTTTACTGGACAGCTTTTGACCGGCGAAGATTGGATCACTGGCTTCAATAGAGACTTCGACAGCCTTGTCGATCAGGTTGCGTATAACCTTGTGGCTGTTCGCCGTAATCCCGACGGTCTTGCCCGCAGCAATCAGATCGTAAACCATATGCGCGCCCGTGAAGGATTTCCCGGTGCCGGGGGGGCCCTGGATCGACAACGCTCCTCCGCTCATGTGCGGTACAACGCGGCGAGCGTTATCTAGTGTGGTTTCATTACCAACATGGAGCGCCTCGCCGTTCAAGCGCGGCGGATGGCGAAGAAGCAAATCGCGCGCTGCTTGTAGGGGGCCTTCGCCCTCAATTCCGTTCGCAACGACATAATCTCCGAGGCGCAGCAATGCTCCGACCTGCTCTTTGGTCGGAATATATGTGTGCGAAAATAGCCCGGTAGGATGGATATCAGCACTCCTCCCGGTCTTCTTCACATCAATGGTACGATTCTCCTGAGAGATCGCTTCGACTCTCCCGAATATGTTTCCCTCGTTGTCGCGGAGGTCATCGCCCTCCCGAATATCCGTGTCCTGTTGGGGAAAGCTGTAACGATCAGTCGGAATACCTCTCGCTGTCTTTTCAATTGTCTTGACTACGGAGAGCCCCCCAAGCCCAGCTTTTTCATCAATCAACTCGTCCGAGGTTAGGTCGCGCAGTCTGAAAAACTCCCACCAGACAGCTTTCTCCTCGCGGCGATGCCAGTCCAGCGTATGCGCGAGGATCCAGCGCGCATGTTGCTCATCAGTACGCTCTTCCAGATCGACTGGAACATCATGCGTCAGCGCCTCAATGAGGGCGTTGATGCGTGATTCATGCTCCGAGATATCTTCGCTGGCTTCCTCCTGTCCGGGTTCGGGCCGTTTAATGGGCAGGCCTTCTGAAATTGCCTGGGCGCGAATCTCTTCCAACCAGTTCCGCAACGCTTCGGTCGAGAGGCAATCATCATCATTATAGCTCGCAACGACCGCTTTGGTGTCGTTGGTTATTGACGTGACATCATTCAGTTCGAGTCCAGCACTCAAGGCGGTTAGTGCGATATTCGCATCTCTGAGATTTGTCGCTCGCTCGAACCCATAGAATGGCTCGAGTTGCTTGATTGAATAACTCTCTACACTGGCGCGTATCCCGTTGCGAACCACACTTAAGAGGTCGACCAACACGCCGCCACGGAGAAGGTTGTCGACTTCTGTTTGGCGCGTCGCATATCGCCCCATAAGTCTTTTCAGAGCGTCCTGCTCGTAATGCCCGTAGTGATAGATATGAAGACCAGGGTAGGTTTCACGGCGTGTGGTCACAAAGTCCATAAAGTGTTCAAAAACCGCCTTCTCCGATTTGCGGTCAAATGCCCAATCCTGGACATACACACTCTCACCGGTCTCATCGCGGTAACGATAGCCGAATAAGTATTCGAGCCCACCCTCACCAACAAAGGGATCATCTTCAATGTCAAAGAATATGTCGCCTTGCGACGGTTCCGGCAGACGCGTAAGGCCAGTGCCTAGCACAATATCCAATCGTTCGTATCGTAATTGACCAGCTTCACGGGCTTCGACCTGTATCCGCGCTTGGGCTGCGACCTTTTTGTAGCTGGCCGGTGAACCTCGATCGGGTTTCCAAGGCAATGGATTTTGGAGTTCCGACAAAGCCTTTGTGGTTTGTATCCCGCGCGCCTGTAGTTCGTTAATCTGGGTCTTAGAGATATTGGCAACGAGACAAAGATGGTCATCTTCTCGACGCCGTGCGTCGCATTGGTCTGCCCATCGGCATATATCGCAATGTGCTTTGGGCTCCGGATATACGGTGACTGCTTCGGACCCGGATGTCGCGCTTTCGGCCGCCTGCTTTGCTTTCCGATAAAAAGCAGCATAGTCGGCCACTCGAAACGCTTGCCGTTCAAAATCGGTCCATGGCGCAACTACATAAACATGCTCCGGTGTAGTTCCCTGCATATCAGCCAACAAATCGGCGTATAGGGAGAGCTGTAGTACCGTTCCGCCCTTGGTTTCGCGGGCCAATTTCGTGTCGACGACCTCATATGACCAGTTTCCTAAATTGCTTGGACTGGCGACTTTCACCAACACATCGGCACGGCCTTCCCATCGTCCGGAGCGGAGCGCTGCCTGGACGATGATTTCCTCTCCGGAACGCATTGCCTCCAGTGTGGAATCGACAGCTTTATCGGTAATGTCCACGCCCTCGATACGAATGGCGGTCTGACCGTTGGTGTGGAGGTAATCGAGATACTCACTCTCGTGACGCACGCCACGTTCTCGCAGTATGTCCAGAAGAGGGTCCCACCTCTTTGGTTTCGGCATGGTGCCCTTGGCAACACTAAGATCCAATTGTGTTAGATGCTCACAGTTCGCGTGACCAATCAGGTCATGAGCGCTCAGCACAACTGTCTTGTTTGAAATCTTCATTCGAACAGCTTAGCTGATTTATTGAAATATTTCGAACATTACTGGTGCGGACGGCGGGACTCGAACCCGCATGGCCTGGGGCCGAGGGATTTTCTTACCAGCTACGGCTTTCGCCGCCGCCCAGCAGGGCGTTTGTGGTCTGGACTATACCTTCACCGTAGCGATGCCTTAGGTGCTGCCCGTCTAGTCTCTACACCTTCCGGAATGCTGGACATTCCGGCTTGGCTCGGGATCGCCATCTGACAGGTTTCCCCGAGTTTGAGCAGTTCTACATCCGGCGTTTCCGCCGGTGCACTCAATTTGCGTTCAAGTCCCTTGTGTCTACCGATTCCACCACGTCCGCGTGGTTTCCTGCTAGCAGATCAGTCCCGGCGGCTCAATTGCTCACTCCGCTGGAATGGCGACAGGCTGATTTGCCGCTGAGCTCGAATAATGTCGGGATTCCTGCCATTGACGCAAACGGGTGATCCGGTCCTCCAGGGTTGGATGGGTGCTGAATACCGTGCCCCGGCTGAATCCGGCCCACATCAGAACGTTTGCATGGCCATGTGTGACCGGCTGGATGTCTTCCTCCCTCAGTCTCTCCAGGGCCGAAATCATGTTCTCAGGCCCGAGGAACATCGCCGAGATCCTGTCAGCGGTGAACTCGCGGGCGCGGGAAAAGCGCAGCAGCTCCAGCTCCGAAAACGGCGTGAATATCCAGCGGGCGATGCGCTTGAATCCGTTGAAGATCAGGAAGAACGTCAGTGCGTTCTGGATACCCTTGGCATGAGCCATACGCGCCATGTCGTTACTGGCGACGTGACCCAGCTCGTGCCCTATGACGGCGATCAGCTCTTTCTTGCTCAGGCGCTCGATCGCGCCCTTGCTGAGCGCGATCAGTGTATTCTGCGGGTTGGTGCCCATGGCGAACGCGTTGATCTCCTCATTCGGGAACCAGCCGATGTAGGCGATGGGGGGCAGGCCCATATGCTCTGCCAGACGTTGCGTGACCTTGGAAATATCGTGGGTTTCGGAGAAGAAGGTTACCCCCATCGTGCCGGCCAGGCCCCGTTTGCCGCATGCCATTCCTGCAAACAGACGGCCGCCGGCTACCGCCCAAAGCGGGGTGCCTATGAGGACGAAAGGGGCTGCGGCGCTGAATGTCGCGATGACCAGCGGACCCAATGTGAACCATCCGGCCGGTCCGGTAGAGGCCGCTGCGGCCACCGATGAACTGAATGAGATCATGAAACCTATCAGGGCGCCTACGGCTGCTCCGATCATCAGGATGATCACCGTTGGCCATAGCGGGTGACGTGGCAGGTCGGGGTTCGAGGCTGTCATATGCGGGCCCTCAGTACTTCATCCTGAAACCATGGGGTGAGGTCCGTCTGGACCGGCGAGGCGTTCCTGACGAAGTGGATTGCCTTCCGGCCGGTGGCCGAGCCATGCAGGAGACTGATGACCTCTGTCGGCATCAGCAGCCTGCGACCCGTCAGATGCAGGTTCTCCGAGATCGAGAAACTGGTGGACGCGGATTCGCCGCCGGTGGCCGATGCCGACATGTTCGGTGTTTCATAGGCGAGGGTGGTATCTCCCAGCGCATGCGAGACCAATTCGGCTGTGTAGATGTCGTCGGTGCCGAAGAACGTCTTCACTTCGGCCTGGAGAAAAGCCTTCCAGGTGGTCGGGTACTTTTGTTCGAGGGTTGGCAGATCCTGGAGGAAGAACCACAGGCGCACGCCGGCGCTCGCATGGGTCTTGAGGGCGCTGACGAACCGGTCGTCGCGGTCGAGGGCCAGGAACTCGTCCAGCACGAACAGGACCGGGATCTCCGGAATGCGCGTGTTGTTCAGCATGGCGCTCAATGCCGTGGCGAACAGCAGTCTCGTGAAGGTGGAGAACGGGGTGATCTTCTCGAACGGCAGCACCAGGTAAACCGTTGCGGGGCGGTCTTTAAGGTCCGCGAAGCTGAAGTCGGTGCGCGCCGTTGCCCGCCGCAAACCCTCGTTATCCCAGATACGCAGGTGCGTGTTGAGGCTGTCCAGCACACGCGGTTGGCCGGTTTCCCGGGACTTGGTCTGGAAGTTGAGAGCGGGATTGCGGATAGAGGCCGGCATGACCGGATCGGCCATCGCCTTCATCAGGCCGGTGAGGTCGTCATTCTGGGCAAGGATCGTGTCCCGGATGGCCCCGAGGTTACGATGTGGACCGCGCGCAAACCGAGCCGTGAACTCCAGCGCGGCCGTGAGAATGGCGACGGCCTCGTTTTCGAAGAACTGCTGCCGGTCGTCGTGCGTGCGCGGATACAGGATCTCGGCGAGTTCCAGCGCCGTCTCGCTGTCGGTCACGCTGTCCAGCGGATTGAACGCGGTCGTGGCGGGGACGTCGGTGACGCCGAACGGATTGATAACGTGGACCGGGCCGACGTTGTCGGCTCGCCACTTTGCGGTGTGGCGGTAGAGTTCCCCCTTTGGATCCATCACGACCGCCGAGCCCCGATAGGTCAGCAGCGCCGGAATGATCTGCATGGTGCTCTTGCCCGTGCGCGTCGGGGCGACCGTCAGCAGGTGACTTTCGCCGTTCCAGTGGACGGGCGAGCCGCTAAAAGCGCCAAGGGTGATGCTGCTGCCGGTGTTCTCTGCGAGCAGGCCGGCCTTTTGAAGATCGGTCAGGTCGGCCCATCGGGCGGAACCGTGGATCGGCGGCGGATTGAGACGCATGTCCGCCTGTTTCCGTCGCAGCTCGTAGGCTTCCCTGGCGCGGTGGAGAATGGCGCGGGGATCGCGCCCGGCCTTGCGGGCCTCGACCGCCGCGTCGATCGTTATAGGGTCGTAGCCCTCACGTTCGAGCTGCCTCCGATAGCTGCCGGCTGAAATAGCCCGGCCGACCTGCACACCGGTCTGGATCGAGCGCATGATGTCGCCGCCGGGCAGGCCTAGTGATTTCGTAAGATCAAACGGACCCTTCGCCATGCCCATCCCCCTCGGCGTTGGCGTGTTACTCTTGCACACCAGAGTATTTGGGCGGGGATTTTCACCAGAGTCAACTTTACGCTACGGTAGAGCTGTCTTTTACTTTAATTTGGACATCGGCGAGCGGTTCCGGTCCAATGGGTTATTTTGCGCCCTCAATCACTATGGCGCAGTTCTGACCGGTCCGCATTTCGAGAAATCCCGAATACCCGCAGGCGTAGGTCATGCGCCCGTCGGTGTAGTCTTTGACGAACCTTGTCACCTTGGAATTCCGGCCGAACTTCGTGCCGGGGACGGCGTAGCCGGAGACAGCCTGAGCTTTCCTGGTGGCGGCGACACTCGCGTCGAAATCCGCAACCCGTTCGGCGGCTGTGGCTATCCCCAGTTCCTTCAGAAAGGCCCCCAGAGCACTCCTTGTGAAATCGCGGCCCAGATCATGGTCGCTGACGTTGATGAGAGCCTGTTGTTTCGCAGCGTTCGCGCTGATCGTGACCGCGTTATAAACCGCGCTCATGGCCTGATAGCTGTTCTGGCTCGGTGCGTTGGTGACGAAGCATGCAACCCTGGGACCGTTGTAGTCTTTGCAGACTTTCCAGCCGCTGGCTCCGTTCGCTGTCCGACGCGCAACCTCCGCTTCGAAGGCCGATGCGTGCGTGACTGCGGCGACCTGGATGATGGTGAGCATTGCCAGAAGCTTTTTCACTTCAGACTCCGTGGTGAGGGAAGGGCAAACAGGTCGCGATGCTCGCGACGGTCAGCGGTCTTCGGTTTTCAACACCTTGAAGCTGTCCGATGTCCAGCCCGACGGCGTCTTCACGAATTCCATTGTGAGTTCTTCGTAGTACTGAAACTGGCCGCCGCCGCGATCGTAGGAGACGACGCATTTGGTCCTGGACGCGTCGCCCTTGCAGTTGGAGACTTTGACGTTTCGCCAGTTCTGGTTGCCCACCCGGCGATTAAGGGTTTCGAGGGCGTCTTCGGCGCTCGGTTTGTCGAAGAATGAGCAGCCGGCCAAAAGAATAACGGCGACGACGGGCAGAGTCCGGGTAAGGCTTGGCATGAATTTCCCCACATGGATGGATGAGCGTCCCTGTCCGTGGGTAGTCAGAAATCACGAGTTTTGACGGGCTCAGATTGAGGCCCTTCCGCTAAGTTACGGTTGCGTAAGGTGATGGCTTTTTACGCAATTTACCTTGCGTAATGCTTGGAAGGAATGTGTCCGCGACCGATGATTGTGACTTGCAAAACTCGTGATTTTTGCAGCGAAGAAAGCAAGGCGGATGAAGTATGGCTATGCCCGCGTTTCCACGGAGGCGCAGGACCTCCAAACCCAGATTGAGCGGTTGGAAGCCGCCGGCTGCGCGCGGATATACGCCGAGAAACGCAGTGGTGCTGATGCGAACAGGCCTCAACTGAAGCAACTTCTCGGAAGGCTTCGCGCGGGTGACGTGGTGCTGGCGACCGTTACGGATCGTATTGCTCGCGACCCGCTTGATCTGCTCGACATCCTGAGGCGGATCGACCGTGCCGGTGCCGGGGTGAGATTGCTGGATGAACCGTTCATCGACACGACGTCCGAGCTATCCGACCTCGTGCTGTTCATTGTCGGCTGGGCGGCCAAGTGGCAGCGCAGACGCATCCTGGAAAACACCGCCGCCGGACGTGCCCGTGCGAAGGCGCGGGGTGTGAAGTTTGGTCGGAAGCCGAAGTTGTCGGCCGAACAGCGAACCAAAGCGCTGGCACTTGTCGCCGGTGGAGCCAGTTACGCGTCGGTGGCTTCGGTTTTCGGCGTCAGTTCGAGTACCGTGTCGCGACTGAAATATCTGACGGCATTGGACAATTCCACTCGCTGATCATTTCGAGGTTGGCTGTCGAATTTCATGGCTGCGCGTAGCCGGGCGCGAGGAAGCGCTGCTGCCGCTTTCCGAACCAAACCAGTCGTGCCGGAAGATCATAGGCCGGATAATCGATCAGGTCCGGCCAGTCCTTGTGCGGGCGGTTTCGTCTCGGCGTTTCGTAGTCGGTCTTGAACCACCTGTTCAGCACGGTGACGCTGCATGGCGGCAGCGACTTCCTCTTCTTCTCGTTGAGTGGCAGTTGCAGGAACCGGGCGTGCAGCCACTCGGCGTAATCCAGTGTGGCCCTGGTGGCCTTCAATTTCCTGCCCGACGGCTCTGCCGTCACGATTTCCCCCAACCATATCTGGCGTTCACGGGTCACGTTCTGAAGCTTGTGATGCCCCTCCTTGAGGCGCGTGGTCACTTCTTCCCCGATGCCGATATATTGCATCGCCTTTTCGCGCTCGTAGGGCTGCCGTCCGATGCACATGTACAGGGCATGCGCGTAGTCGGTCTTTGCCGCGTTTCGCGCGGTGTCCAGGTCGTATGGGCCGAACCAGTCGATAGCGATCATCAAGTGCTTCGGCATGTTGGGCTCTTCCTTCCGGTTGTACTGACATATGCTGAATTGAATTCCCGCGAAGTCAACTTTAAGCTGAACAGAAGCGTACAGCGCACTTACATGTTGCCGTACCTGTAATACAGGTCGGCAACATTGTGGCGTTCGGGGCGGTATTCGGCTGGCACCAAAGTCGCCCCGAAACGCCAAAGTGCGGCGGGGGGAACCCCCTGCACCCCCTCCGAGCAGCTTCGGTGTCCGTGCTCTGTCGTTGGGGAATGGGGGTTGGGGCATGCAGGACGGGAACGTCCATTGCCATATCGACAACGTCTCGCGGAAGGGCGGGAAGTCCGGCGCGCGTATCGCCGTGGCGTCCGCCGCCTATGTCTCCGGGCTGCGGCTGTGGTCGGAGATCGAGCAGCGCAATGTTTCGTTCGACATGCGCGAGGACGTTGTCTTCTCCGAGATCCTTCTGCCCGACGGCGCGCCCGAATGGGCGGCCGACCGGGAGGCGTTGTGGAACCGGGTGGACCTCTCCGCCAGGCGCAAGGATGCGCGGCTAGCGAAGACGGTGGTCGCGGCGATCACGCGCGACGTGCCGGCCGGCATGCGGCCGGACCTGCTGCGCGCGTTCGCGGCGCCGTTTGTCGAGATCGGCTGTGTCGCCGATATCGCTATCCACGAGGACGGTACGGACCATAATCCCCATATCCATATCCTGCTGACGACCCGCCGCCTGACGGCGGACGGGTTCGGTGAAAAGCTCACCGCGCTGGAACAGCGCAGCTTCGTCAAGTCGGTCCGCCGGCGCTGGGCGGACCTCAGTAATAGATTTCTGGAACAGGCCGGATCGACTGTGCGGGTCGATCACCGCAGCTATCGGGCCCGAGGCATCGAGGCGGTACCGACCGTGCATCGCGGGCCGAACGAACCGGAGCGCCGGCAAAAGCGTGAACACGCGCGGCGCGCAAGAGAGGAGCATGAGATGGCGAAGCCGACCTTTCGGGAACAACGTGACTATCCGCTGCTTGCGGCACGGGAGACCTGGCCTCCCGCACGGGAGGCGTCTCCCGACATGACCTTACCGGAGCGTGATGAACATCACCGCTACTGGGAAGACCGGAAACTCGACCGGCTGGAAGCCGACTACAACGCGGAGCCGGAGAGGCAGGCGCCCGAACGGCCCTGGTACGAACAGGCCCTGGACAGGGCCCGGCAGGAATCCGTGCCCGACCTTGAGCGGAAGATGGCCGAGCGCAAGAAACTCGTCCGGGAGGTCTCCCTGGAATACGACCGGACGCAGTCCGAGTATGACGCCGGGGTGTTCGAGCGGGCCAGGGAGATGAAGCGCAGCCGGGATGAACATGCCGTGCTGGAGGCCGTGCGTGACGAGTCTCCCGAAGTCCGCCGGATGGTCCGTGACATGATCATGCACGAGCGCATGCAGTACATTCGGGACATGGACCGCGAAGCCACGCTTGAGCGGATGCCGCCGCAGATCCGTGCTCAGGTGGAGGTTCTGAGGCCCGACTATCCCGAGCGGGAGCGTGACCTGCCGGAGCCGGGTCCGGACCGCGATCTGGTGTCCCGACACGAGCTGGACCTGGAGCGGGACCGGATGCTGCGGGAGTATCAGCGTGAGGAACCTGATCACGGCGAGCCCGAGCGTTAAGCCGAAGCGACTTTTTCTATCAATGTCCTGTTCGTCGCCGATGCCCTGACGCGGGTGCCGGGGAGGGCGGGTGCGTCTTTGCCGCTGTTTTCCTTTTCGCGGGGTGCCGGCTCTCCCCACGGCCGTAACGTTCGCCAAAGTGGCCTGATCCGGGCCATGCGCAATGGTCTTCCGCCGCAGGCGGTCTCCCGAGAAGACCATGCGCCTGTCCCTCGAAGATCAGTCCTTCCGATTGGCGACCGGCCGCAAGGGGTGGCCGGAACAACCAACGAAGGAAAACACCAATGGCAAAAACCAACGCAACCAGAACCCCGACACACGAGGTCTTTCACGTGGTCGGCGACAAGGACAAAGCCCGCTGGACCAAGATCGGTATCGGCTTCAAGCATCAGGACGGCGAGGGCATGAACCTCATCGTCAACTACTCCCCGCTGGTCGAAGGCCGCACCGTGGTCCGCCGGATCAAGACCCTGCAGGAGGCGGAATAATGGACCGCCCGCACAAACAGCTCGGCCGCGCGCGGGAATACCGCGTGCAGCTGACCACCTGGGAGCTCTACGAGATCCGGCTGAAGGCGGCCGACGAGGCCGCCGCGCGGGGCGATGCCGAGCACATGTGGCATGAACTCGGGCCGGAAGCGTTCAGCTACCGTGACGGCGGCGTCGAGGACGTGACCGTCATCTCCGGAGAGGAGGCGGACGCATGAGCGCGCTCGTCGACGACATTTGGGCGGATTCCGTGTACTTCGCCCAGCCTTACAGCCTCGATGCGACCGGGTTCTACTTCTCCGATCCGGAGGAGTATCGCCGGAAAGCCGATGCGAACCGGGACCGTTTCGGAGATCCGGTCGAGGAGTATGAACTCCAGTACATCAACGGGGAGTATTACAAGCTGTTCGACGCGCTTGGCGTCAGTCAGGCCAGTCTGGCCGAATGGTTCGAGCTGCTGGACGAGTTGGGCGGCGATGAAGACCGCTACCTGATCGCCTGTCATCTGGCCGATGACGGCTACGCGATGTCAGAGCTTGCGGCGAAGTGGGACGACTTCCGGGTCTTTCGCGGGACCGCAGCAGAGTATGCCGAGCAGATCGTGGACGAGTGCTACGAGGTGCCGGGCAATCTGGGGCGCTACATCGACTATGAACGGCTTGGCCGGGACATGGTCCTGGAGGGCTCGGTCATCGAGATCGAGCGGGATGTGCTGCTGCTGGCATAATATGCCGCCTCAGGACTTCCTTCCGGGCTCCTCGTCCGGAAGGCCGTCCTCGTCGTAGGTCATATCGAGGCGGAAGCTCTTCAGTTCGCCCTGTCCGTAGCGTGGCTTTTCTCCGTCCATCGTGAGGTAATGAAGCCTGTCCGCCATCGCCATGGTCAGAAGTGCCGGGAGGACATCCGCAGGCATCGACAATACGGCGCTCAGGTCGCCTTTGCGGGTGGTGATGCCGCCGATGGCCTTGGGTTTGAGTTTTTCGCGCCTGTCGGGATTGAGATTTTCGTTCGGCAGGAAACTCACACGGATCTGCTGTCCGGCATATTTCGCCGGGCGGATCATGCGGCCGAGCATATTCAGGTGCCGGTAATCATCAAACGGGCCATCGAGTTCAGGCATGTTGCTGACACCGAACCAGAAGCTCCAGTCCCAGCTCTCGATTTCGACGACGTAGAAGACGACTTCGCCGCGCGGTTTGCGGGTGCGGCGTTTACGGCTCTTTGGGGCGGCGCGGGTTTTTTCGGTCATGGGCACGAGGCGTCCTTTGCCCTTATTGCAACGGGCGAAGGGGCGAACAGTCAACACTGTTCGCCCCTTCGTTCATCAGTTCGCGGTCCGGCGCCCGAGTGTATGGTAGCGGAATGTCACCGCGACCAGTTGGGCGTTCAGGGCCTCGTAGTCGGCCCGCACCATTTGGGTTTCCGGGTCGAATTGCGCACCGTAATGGCCGTGAAGCTGTTCAAGATCGAACAGGCGATCGGCCAATGCGTTGAGAGAAGCGTGGAGCTCCTCCTGCATGGCACGGTTTTCTTTCAGAAGCTCGGAAAACCGATCTTCAGTTACCGGCGTGCCGTCAACGACACGCGCGTTCATCAGGTTTTGCATGGGAAATGCTCCGGTCAGGCAGAATTGCCGTTCAGGACCTTTTGGAGCGGTGCGAAAGGAAGTCTGACCCTTGTGAAGGCGATAACGCTAGGCGCAGAAGTCGCTGAGCGCGGGGTTTGCATCGGCGGCGAAAATACACGCGACGAGTGCTCTGCGGGACAGTAGCTCTGCAAAGCCCCGATTTTCCGCCCAGTCGTGAAGGTGTGCCTCGGTGCTACCGTGCAGGAACCGGCTTCTTCCCGAGGCGTATATGGCCGTCAGGATCTGACTTATTGTGGGGCCGTCCGGGTAGGCTGCTGTACCGGGAGTCAATCCACATTGCCTGTCGAGCAATACCCGGATGCCTCCCTCTCTCTTTCCATCCGCAAGTGTGTCGAGGCAAGCTGCAAAATGCGTGACTGCCAGCAGGTTGTCGTCAGCACGGCAACCCTCTTGGAACCAGCGCAGCGCGACGTCCAGTTTTCGAATGACCTCTTTGCGTGCCGCATCACACTGGTTGGTTGCTATGTAGGTCGTGATAGCGTCGAGCTGTCGGAAAATCGGTTCCTTGTCTGACTTCTGCTTGTTCCACTCTTTGACGGTAATCGTAGGCCCGTGCGGATAAGCCCTCAGCCGATAGGAAGCGGAGACAAGGCCGTTCTTCGGAAGCCAGAGTACTCTCCTCTGTTTCGGGTGATCATCATAATCGAGATTAAGGCCACGTAATGCATTCGATGGCTGTTCCCATATCAATGAGATGCCCGTGAGCACCAAGCGTGCAATTCTGGCCGCGCGGTCTACTGTAAACTCTGTTGAAAGCCCTTCTATCTTTACTGAAATCACATAGGGCGAGCCATCTACGGTATTGGCAATCGACTGTTCGACATGCTTGTCATTGCTCGGTTTTCGGTCGGGCAGTTTGTTTCCGGCCCATCGGCGCAAGGTGCGCCTAAGGGTTGTTTTCGAGATTCGGCCCTCAGCGTGAAGGCGGTTTATCCATGTTTCCCGGGCTTCCAGCGTAGCCGGGCCGACCGAGAAACTGATCTCGGGCATATTCAGCCAGGACGTTCCAAAGGCGATTTCGACAGGGACTGACCCGGCATTTTCAATTTCCGTGATCGCTGCGCCAACCTCGGCTTTCAGCCAGGAAGCCGCTTCATTTTCCGGTTGGCCAAGGTCGAAGTTGGCGAGAACGGGTCCAAACGCCCTGCGTACCACGGCCTGCCAGTCTTTCTGTGTATGTGTCGCCTTGATATGTGTTTTGTTCTCTCTTGTAACACGCGAGATAGCGGCGATCGCGCGGTCGATTTTTTCGCTGATCGCAATTTGCTGGCCGGCTCCAACATAAATTGTTCGAGGGAGCATCGGCTCGGCTCCGGGTTCCACGAATGGAAAGCCCAGTTTTTCAAGGCGCTTCAGTTCCCTGAAAATTTCAAGGTAGTGTTCCAGAACCGGTTTCATGTTTCGATATTAACTTCAAAATCGTTTTCATGCACTTCGCCGATGACTATTGCGGAAAACTGAAACTTTGTACCAGAATTAGCCATGCGAAACTCTATTAGCTATGGATAATTATCCTGAAAACCTTGCGCCGGCCTTCGAGGATGGCGGTGGCGTGGCCACGCCTTTCGAAGAATGGTGGCCGCGTGTCAGACACGCATTCCCCAATGTGCCCGAAAATGTCGCCCGATATTGGCTTCACGAGCATTGGAGCCATTCGCCGTTCAGCTGGATTCCCTCCGCGAATTACCGTTTTGAACTCACTGACTGGCCGGCGGCAGACCTGCCGCTGATCCGGTCTGGCTGGTGCAATTTTGCTGAAGACAATGCTGAATGCCGCGTACATGGGAAGCATCTAATTTCCCGGGTCGGAAATTCGTGGAAATATCCTACAGCGCTGCATATGCTGGAGCATGGCGATTTCCCTGCGCCAATTATCGTGCTCGATAACCGCGACGGGCATCTGGTTCAGGGGATCGATCCAGTCCCCAAATACTGTGAAATTCCTTCATCATATGTCCTGATCGAAGGGCACCGTAGGTTCAATCTCGCGCTCCATCTTCAGTCTGTTGGAAGGTTGAAGGAGTATGTGAGCGTCTGGCTCATGCAGCACGATTAGTTCCTGAAGTCCGCGTCTTGGTTGAGCGCAAATCGGACGGTTATTTCAGCCACCAACCGGCCAGCAGCCGGAGCAGGAAGACAAGCAAGGCGATGCTTATGAGCGTCGCAATCCAGCCAATGATTGTGACCAGCACGCGCATGCCGATGAACAGGCCGAGGATGACCAGCAGGATGAGCAGGCTCACCAGAATATCGCCAGTTCGGGATAGTCCTCGGAGGAGGGGGAGCACAGCGGGTCGAGGACCGGACGGGTCGGATACCAGGCGTAGCGGTAGTCGTTGGTGTCGAGCCAGTTTTCCAGGGCGAGGGCGGCGGGGGTGCGGCTGAGATCGAACGGGTGGTTCTGGCACAGCCGCAGGTCCCGGTAGCCGTCTTCGGCGCGGATCTGGATCGCGGTCGCGATGGTCCCGATATCGAACAGCTCCTGGGCGTAGCGTTCGCGGGCTCTGGCCGACAGTTCGCAGGCGGTGCGGGAGGGCTGCATGGTCAGGCCCTCCCCAGATAGGTATCCGTGATCGAGATCCGGGAGTGTCCGAGTTCCCCGGAAATCTTCAACCTTGCTTCGCGATCGGTCTGCTCTTCCTCGTCGGTCATCTGGTGGCGGCGTTTGCCGCCGGCCAGCGGGCAGGGCCAGCCGGTGAGGGCGGCGTAGCGTTTTTGCGCATACGCGTGCCGGAATCCGTGGGTGTTCCGGAGCCCGGCCTGGAGCGTCTGGTACTCGAACCGCTTGAGCTGTTCCGCATAGTTGCTGCCCGGGGGGATCAGGGAGCCGTCGCCGGGGATCAGTCTGCGGATATCCTGGAGGACTTTCCGCTGGTAGTCGGTGGTGATCGGGATCCAGCGGGCGCGGCCCCCCTTGGTCCAGCTGGACTTCAGGACGATGCGTTCGGGTTTGATCGCGTAGGCTGGCTGAAACTTGATCGCTTCCTCGCGCCGGAGGCCGAAGGCGACCTGGAGCAGGACCGAGGCTTTGACATGCCGGTCCGTGATCAGGTTGAACTTCGCGGGATCGAGTTTACGGGCGCGGTTGGGCGGGTCTTCCGGCCGGGGTGACAGGCCGTAGGCGGCGTTGTCGCGTTCGACCACGTTGGGTTTGTTAATCCGTCCGGCCCACCAGCGCAGCCAGGTAAGCCGGTTGCGGATGGTGGCGTCGTCGAGGTCGTTGCCGAGCCAGTGCTCGACAAGGGCGCCGACGTGGCGGGTTTTGAGCGAGCGGGCTTCCGGCAGCCGGTAGCCGAGCTTGCGCAGGTCGGATGCCATCGCGGCGAGGCCACGCTGGCGGTTCTTCTGGGTGCCGTACGAACCGTCGCGGTTGTGGCGGCACATGCGATTCAGATCCATCGTGAGATCGTCCATCAGTCTCTTCCAGTCTTGCGGTGAGTGTTGATGGCCGCTGACGTGGCCGTGGCCAGGTCAGCCCGCGGAGTGTGTCCGCGGCTCAGGACCGAAGACGCATTGAACTCCTTTCATGCGGTAAGAGCCTCCAGGGACCGGTCCGGTGACCGGTCGGTGTGGGTTGCCCTTGTGGGCGGACCGGATGATGCAATCCGGTCTCGGGGTCGCTCGGGGGCGACCTGATCGATCGAGCGAGCATGCTCTTCTCCATGGTGTCTGGGAAAAAGGGAAGGAAGGTGTGATCGGCGGTTGCTGATCGAGGGGAGATTGAGAGCGGGGGAAAATGCTGGCGAGAGAAAGTTGCGGAAAATGATGGAGTTAGGGATGCCCTGTGGCATGTCATCCGCAGGGCATTTGGGATCATTGGCGGAAACGGGCCGAAAGCCGGGGGCGGGCAGGGTGCCGTCACTACCGGATGCTCCGGTAGTGACGGCACCGCCGGGCGGCGTGTTCGTCATACGTCTGATGGTCGGGAGGGTGGTGTTGTTCTGTTGGTTTGTTCAGGGGGGGAAGGCCTTCCCCTCGCTCCAACCCGCAGGGCGGTTTTGCGCTACCCCTTCAGCGGGGGCACCCCGCAACGCCCCGGACGTATCAAACAAGCTTTCGAGGTTGATGATGGTGTAGTAGCTTATGTAAAGTTTCCTCTCGAAATATTTTTTAAACAGGCCAATGAAAGTAGTTAATTTGGATTCTGAGCAAAAAAAACTTGATGCCGACAGAGCGATTAGGTCCTTTGCTGAGGATCGATTTGGATTTGAGGAAGTTGCCAAGAATCTGAGGTCTTCGCTCATCTCATCATCTGCAAGTGCCGGTATGGTGATTGGCATCGAAGGAAAGTGGGGATCTGGCAAGACCAGTCTCATCAACCTCGTTTTCAGCGAGTTTGAGAACCGATCCGAGGATCAGGTCCACGTTGTAAATTTTTCCCCATGGCTTGTACCGGAAAAAAGCGACTACGTTGCTGCTTTTATGAATGAGCTCGCTGTGTTCCTTGAGGACCTGCCAGCACCCGACGCAGACACCACATCGAACGAAACCGAGCAAAGGTTTAAGAGGTTCAGAAATCGAAAAACTCGCACCCTTGCCGACAATGCTCGCAGGTACGGCGCTAAAGCGAGCCGTGGTGCTGCCAGTCTCCTAGGGTTCGCAGGCTACTTTGGTTTGAGCCTCGAAAAGTGGGAGAAGCTCGCCAAACAGATGGGAAATTCGTTGGATTCAATGGATTTTTCTCTCTCCCTCGAAGATCTAAAGAAGAGCGTATCCGACGGCCTCAGGCGGTCCGGGAGGCGATTTATCGTCTTCATCGATGATATGGATCGGTTGGAACCTGAACAAGCCGTGGAAGTGATACGGCTTGTTCGTTCTGTCGCCGATTTCCCGAATACAGTCTACGTCATCTGTTATGACAAAGAAATTCTCACAAACGCGATCGAGCAAGGGCTGAAGGTTCCGGACGGTCACGCCTATCTCCAAAAGATCATCCAAGTCAGTTTTCGGGTTCCAAGACCGGAAGCCTTCGATCTCCGGGAGTGGTTGTTGGAGGAGTTACTTGTTCTGTTTGAAGCGGAGAACGAAAATAGTCCCGAACGCTCCGAATATGATGATATTCAGGAGGCTGTAAGTACGGTCGGTTCGCTGATGCAAACGCCTCGCGACGTAAAAATGGTGCTCAACTCTATCCGTTTTCACTATCCGCCGGTCAGAGATAAGATTTACTATCCGGATCTGTGTTGGTTGCATCTGCGACGCGTTTTGGACCCTGATCTGTATAGTTGGATTGAGCGTTACATCCCGGAATGGGCGGTAATCGCCCCCGGAGATGCTAGGGCAACATCCGATGATGTGCGGGGTTTCGGCGATGAAATTAATAAGTTGCTGACGAGCGAAGGTGTTGATTCACTCCGTTCCGTTTGGTCCCTGATGTCGCATATACCAGGGTTGGATACGCAATCGGAAAACAGCAATGGTGCAGCAGAGAGAACAGTTCGCGTTTTTCAGAATGTTTCACAAAATGAAATTCACGCGCTTGAAAGTGGCAAGCGTCTCGCGAGCCCTTCGCATTACCGATATTATTTCTCCTTCTCATCTTCCAGAACCTCGATGCATGATGGAGAATTTAATTCTTTGCTGGAGATGGCCGAGAACGATGCGTCTGCATTTCGAGCAAAGCTCGTCGAACTTAGTCAATCATCCCGACCCTCTGGAGGTTCTTGGTTAGACTACTTTATCGACCGGGTAGCGCGCAGTAGGCTTGATGGATGGCCCAAGGAGCGTCTCGAAAACTTTGTGTTCGCACTTGCCGACAGCATTGATGTCGCCTGCCAAGCCGGGCGACTTCGCCAAACCATGAATAGAATACACGTCTATTCGGTGGCGTCAGACCTTGTATATCTTGCCATGTCGGCCCTTGAGGGTGAGGACCGCGCCCATATGCTTGAGAAGGTGTTCGGAGAAGCAAGTTCTATCGGGTGGATTGTTGAAGAGCTCCTCCAAAAGGAGGCCCTTCGTCATTCAAAATATGGTGGTGAGAAAGCGGAGCTTAGAGAGCAGGTCCTCTCTGATCAGGAGCTAGCGAGAGCCGTAGAGCTTGTGTTGGGTCGTTTGGAAACGAAAACTGATCGCGACCGCCTCGTTGATGCACCCGAGCTTGGCTCAGCACTTTTTCGTTGGCGTGACATTTCAGGTGGAGACTTGGAACCCCCGCGCAAGTGGATCGATGAGTACACTCAATCTGATCGGGAGTTCCTCGATATAATGGAGAAGCTTCGCGGTTGGTCCTCTTCCACGAACGGTATTTCTTATCCATTGAACCGCAGAGAGGTCTCTCTGCTTGCAGAATGGAAGGATGTGGTGAAGCGACTGACCGCGCTGGCTGATCACGCCGATCATGATATTTCAGAGAAAGCTCGAGAGCTTCTCTCGGCAATTCGTGAGAACAGCTAGCTATGCGTTTGTCGTGAGCCGCTCAGCCGACCCCCAAGCTAGTAATTTTATGCGGTGCGTCTCGCCGGGGGCAGTCGGTCCCGCGCCGGCGTTGCCCGCGCTCCCTCGGCTACCCTGTTAACCGGTCTCGGCGCTGCCGAGTTCGCTCTCGGCGCGCGGAATGGCAATGCCCGCTGCTGCGGTCATTCCGCGGCCTTCGACTCAATGGCCAATGTTTGTTCAATCTCGGCTCCGCCTCGATATCGCGTTCGCGCACGGACTCACTTAGACTCGTTTCATGGATACGCTTTCCCAAGCAGAGCGCAGCGAGCGCATGTCGTTGGTGAAATCCAAGGACACGAAGCCAGAGCTTCGGGTGCGACGGCTTTTACACGCCATGGGCTATCGGTACCGTCTGCACCGAAAAGACCTTCCGGGAAAGCCCGACATTGTTGTGAGCAAGCGTCGGAAGGCGATTTTTGTGCATGGGTGTTTCTGGCATCGTCACGACGATCCTGCGTGCCGACTCGCGAGGCTGCCAAAGTCCCGGAAGGACTTTTGGGAGCCGAAACTCACGGCCAACGCCGAGCGTGATCGGCGCAACATCGAAGCCCTAAAGGAGCTCGGCTGGAAGGTTCTGGTTGTCTGGGAATGCGAATTAGGGAATAATGAACAATTAGAGAACAAACTAAGGCAATTCTTGGAAGAGTAGTTGATTGATGGATGCGATTGAACTGTTTGCGGGCGCGGGTGGACTGGGTATCGGCGTAAGCCAAGCCGACTTTCATCCCAAGGCCGTGGTCGAATGGGATAAATGGTGCTGTGACACCATCCGCGAGAATAGGCGCAACAAGATCGCGCCCGTGCTCGCGTGGCCGGAGCCCATCGAAGGGGATGTCCGCGCGATCGATTTCAAGCCCTTCGAGAACAAGATTGACTTAGTCACCGGCGGTCCGCCTTGCCAGCCGTTTTCGCTTGGGGGGAAACACAAGGCGTTCGAGGATTCTCGCGACATGTGGCCCCAAGCCGTGCGCGCCGTACGGGAGACCAAGCCGAAAGCCTTCATCTTCGAGAATGTAAAGGGTCTCACGCGCGCCAGCTTCGCTAGCTACCTCGAATACATCGTGTTGCAGATGAGTTATCCCGAACTCACCGCGAAGCGAGGTGAGGAATGGTTGGACCATCTGGCTCGCCTCGAAAAGCACCATACCGGAAGGCGGCAAGTCTCCGACCTTGAGTATCGCGTGGTCTATCGCGTTTTGAACGCCGCGAATTATGGCGTTCCTCAAAAACGGGAGAGGGTGGTTTTCGTGGGGTTTCGGAAGGATCTCGGAATTGAGTGGTCTTTCCCCGATGAAACCCATTCCCTGGACGCTTTGCTTTGGGATCAGCTGAGAGGCGACTATTGGGAACGTCATTGCGTGGCGCGCAAGGATCGTATCATCGCGCCGCGTTTCCAAGGTCGCGCGGAGCGCCTTGTCGAGAAGCCGCAAGATCTCGCGCCTTGGAAAACCACGCGTGACGCCATCCGCGATTTGCCAGATCCAGAAAAGGAAACGGCGAAGTCCAGCAAGATAAACGGTCATCGTTTTCAGCCTGGCGCGCGCTCGTACCCGGGACATACTGGAAGCCCGCTCGACGAACCCGCGAAAACGCTGAAGGCTGGAGTGCATGGCGTTCCTGGTGGCGAGAACATGCTTATGCGCCCGGATGGCTCGGTCCGGTATTTCACTGTCCGCGAAAGCGCTCGGCTACAGACTTTTCCCGATGATTTTAGATTTCATGGCTCCTGGTCGGAGGCCATGCGGCAACTGGGAAATGCGGTTCCAGTGGAATTAGCGAGAATTATCGCCAAGAATGTGCGCGACAAACTAGATGGAACCGTTTGATTCGCCACATGGCAAATAATAAGTCGGAAACACCGGCGGCTCTTGTCGCTAAACTCAAGGATGACCTTGAGGCGCTGTCCATTAAGGCGAGGGAAGCCAATCTCTCGAGTATCGCCCGCAGAAATCTCGACAACGGGATGCGAGAGATAATGGAGGTTCTGCGTGACCTCCTTCGTGATCTTGACCCAATTCGACAGCCTGAGGCGGTATTCGACCCCAGCAATCCGAAAGTTGTCGGTAGGTTTGTGTCGCTCGCGTTGGTGGCGCAGAAACGTTATCCGTTGGCCGATGTCGACCGGTTTTACGGCTCTGGCGTATACGCCATCTACTACAAGGGTGATTTTGCCCCTTACGCGCCGCTATCGGGCACTGAAACGCCCATTTACGTTGGCCAAGCGGCTCCTGGTTTGAGCAACGCGCGCGAGCCTATCGATCAGGGCGAGAAGCTCGCCAAACGTCTCTCCGAGCATCGCAAGAACATTCAGAAAGCGACGTCCACCCTGGACATAAATGACTTCGAGTATCGCGCGCTGGTCGTTCAAAGCGGGTGGGAAACGGCAGCCGAGGATTATCTGATTCACCTCTTCAAGCCGATTTGGAATAGCGAAACAAAGATCCTCTACGGCCTTGGGAAACATGGTGACGACGCCAAGACACGGCAGAACAAGCGGTCACCATGGGACACACTTCATCCGGGTCGCGGCTGGGCGGCGAAATCCGCCGAAGACGCTCGCACCGAGCCGCAAATACGAGAAGATTTAGACACGCACTTCAACGCAACGAAGATCTATTCCGAGCTTGATGACGTTCTTCATGACTTCGTTTTAGAGTTGCGGCAGGCCTAGTCGGCGATGGTACGTCTATGACGCTGAATCTTCAAAACATTAAAGCGGCGAGAAACAAGCTTGATGCGGTTAACGTCGAGACGTTTATAAATACGCAAAATAGTTTTCGGCAGTTTGTTAAGGAAATTGATGTTGAAAACTTCCGGCACTTGCACGACGTAAAGGTTTCTTTCGAGCATCCGGTTACGGTTATTTCTGGTTCTAATAAGGTTGGGAAGACAAGCCTACTTTTGTTGTTGGCGTGTAGCCATGAGCAATTCCAAAAGCTTGATGCGACTACGCCCCAACCCAGCATCCGTGAACACATTTGGAGAGATGTCCTCTCTTTCACCTCACATGAGCTCGCTACCGCAGATTACGTCTATCGTCTTCAGTGGAGAGTTGGGCCTGTAATTAAAAACGGCGAAGGCAAAAGGCTCGCGTCAAGTAAGGCTTGGAGCGGACTTGCAAAGAAAAGCTCCGATCCGAAGCGCACTAACTCAAAAATCAAGGGGCGGGAGGTCCGTCTTTCCGACTTAGAGCGAGTGTTGCCCGGGAGAAGTTTCACGAATTCGCTGCTCAAGAAAGCTAGCTCCGCCCCAAAAGTTCGTTTGAATCCCGATATCGAGCATGCGTTTGCATTTATATTTGGATTAGTAAATGTAGAAATTTATCAAATAGGCGGCCATATTAACAAAAGTGCGTTTTTCATTAAATCTGCATCTGGAGAGTATTCAACATTTAATTCAGCAACCGGCGAAGAATCTATTATATACCTTCTAAAAGATATTATTGAGTCTCCCGAGCAATCATTGATTCTTGTTGATGAGATAGAATCCGGCTTTCATCCCGCGATCCAAAGAAAGATAGCTGATGTAATCACCTATGTTTCGTGGATGGCGAAGAAACAGTTCATCATTACGACGCACTCGCCAACGTTTTTATCTTCCTTTCCTGCCCGCTCAAGAAAGTTCATTGAGAGAAACGGAAATGATTTTCGAGTAATTAGTAATATCTCGGTCCAAGCGGCGTTGTCCAAGATGGACTCGGTAGGATATCCGATGGTCAGACTTTTCTGTGAGGATGACATCGCTGAATATTTAATCCGCAAAGCGGTAGTCCGAATATCGGCCCAACATCCCCAGTTTGACCGGTTGGTGGAGATAATCCAGTCTGGCCCGGCTAACGAGGTAATAAATGATTATACGCGTCATAAGCGGAATATGGGAAGCTTTGTTAATAAAATAGGTTGCTGCGCCGTATTAGATGGCGACAAAAAAGACGATCCGGAGTTTTCAAATTATTTCAACAACCAAAATGAGATGGTGCATTTTCTATTTCCCTATGCCGCGCCAGAAAAATTCTTAGTGAAGTCTTATCTCGACGTGCATCCAAACCAGGAGTTGCAAGCGGACCTTCAGCATTCCGACCATCACGTGTTATTCGATCAAATGGTGGCGCTTGGCTTGGCGACGGACGAGTCGGATGCTCGTGCCTCATGCTACGAAGCGTTCGCCAGTTCCACTGAGTTTTCCAAGTTCGCATCCGAGCTCGGCGCATTTCTGATATCTACGGTCAAACACTACTCTGAATTGCCGGATGCCTAGTCTAGCGGCCGCCATGGTTCGCGGTGCTGTAATGGCTTTCTCAACAGCAAACCAATGGAAGAAACCAGAATGGCCGCTATCGGAGAGGGATTGGATGTAACGTCACTGCAATTAAGTGTGGGCGAAGTTTATACCCGTGAAGATTTGAAACAAAAATTTGGAATTGCCGACGCGACAATCAATACCGGCATTTTTCAGCCTGCGGGAACGCGGTCAGTCTGGATATTCATAACCGAGAGCAAGACGGCCGATCGAACTCAATACGAGGATAGGCTGGATGGTGACACTTTATATTGCCAGGGCCAGCCGGCGGGCCGCAAAGACCACCTCTACATCGATCAACGCGCTCTTGGTCTGGAGTTGCTCGTCTTCTATCGAACCAAGAAATATGAGCATCCTGGAGCAGGTTTCCGATATCTCGGGACGTTTGACTATGTGAGCCATTCGGGTTCCGCGCCGACCAGTTTCGTCTTGAGGCGGAGCCAGATTGATAACGGGCTGTCCGCGGAGGACGCGGAGGAAGCACCGTTCGATCCGGCTGATATCGAGGACACGCGCGAGAAGACCATGCGTGCGATCAAAGCTCGGCGCGGGCAGAAGCGTTTTCGCGATTCTCTAATTCAGGCCTACGGGGGGAGATGCGCCATCTCCGGTTGTCAGGTCTTGGACGTTTTGGAGGCCGCGCATATCGATCCCTATAAAGGTGAAGCCTCCAATGTCGTCAGTAACGGGATTCTTCTTCGGGCGGATCTGCACACACTGTTCGATTGTGGCTTGATCACCATTGACCCAACCACGATGACCATTTCGATTGCTAGCGGTCTCAGAGATTCCGAGTACGCGGTTCTAGACGGATCGAAGCTATCACTGCCTCAAAAGGCGACGCATGAGCCAAGTTCACGGGCTTTGGCGAAGCGATAGGAATTGTTGGTTCTTGGCGTCCATACCCATTCATCGGATGGGGTGAAACTGCCCTTCATTATTGATGGCAGCCCCGGCGACAGCGTCAAGGCGCCTTCGGCCCCGCAAGCGGGCAAGGCCTTGACCCCGACGCCTGGCCTGCGGGTGGCTTGGGAAGGGCAAATGGGTGAATGCCCCATAGTTGGTCTATTTTCTTCGAAGGGATAGGCGGGCCCGCACGTATAGTACGGGCCCGCTCGGCTATTTAGTGGCGACGGCCTCATTCCAGAATGGCTCTGGAAAGATATCGATGGGTGTCGCGCCACAGGCGGGGCAGTGCCACAGATTACGCGCCATGTCGCCGCCGTCGTGAACGCCGTCACAGTGCAGGCAGTGCCATTCCGCCGAGAGGTTTTTTGATAGTGGGTGCCGCGCGCGACCTTTTTTGTCTGGCATGGTTGAGCGACGCGTCCAGGTCTCGGATACCTCGGCATGCATGCGGCGGGCGCGGAGCCTCAGAAGCTGGGTCGCACGCTCCACAAAGGCCGGATCGAGGGCTTCAACGGATTTGACGCGTCCGTCAAGGCGTCTCAGTTCTGGTTGTGCCGAAGGCTGCTGATCCAGAATAATCTCCCAGCCCTGCGATCCGATGGCGACGCTAAACTCATCTCCAACCAGGTAGAATGTTTGTCCATCGAGTTCGCCATGGATTTCCTCGGCTTCCATGGGGGCAACGTCGTCGGGAAGCCATCGGGTAAAACGGAGGCCGTCACCGAAGGCTTCTAGCGTAGTTTCAACGTCGACTCCTCCCTGAGCAGTCGGTTCCGATGGATGTTCGTTTAGAAGGCGTTCCAGGTTCTCCAATGAAGCTGATGTTGGGCTCCAACCTTTCTTGGCGGCTTCCATCAAACCTCGCCAATGGGGGTGTCCCAAAGCGACGGCGGCGATTTCCAATGCGTCGATGTGCTTGATACGGCGGCGGCGGGCGAGCCGTTTTGCCGTGGCTTTGATGTGGCTGAGTGTATCGGTAGTCATGGTGACATATTCCTTGTGCAACGAATCCAACCGGGTGCCCACTGCCGACCGGACCCGTCCGAAAGGAACGGTGTCAGTCTTGATCTTGATTAGCGCACTGCATCAGCTTCGCGGGGTGAGCACACCGGCCCGTGCGTCAAGGCCAGGTACAGAATGGCGCGAGTCGGTAAATTCGTCAACAAAACCGGGAGCTCGGGCCTAATTGCTGCCCATTCCGTGCACAGTTTTGTGCACAGTGTGGCTAATCATTTGAAATTGCTTAGTGGAATCAATGCAATATCGTTATAAAACAATGACTTAAAATCCCTCGGCCTTTGGCCGTGCCGGTTCGAGTCCGGCAGGGGGCACCAGTACTATTTATCAAAATATTGATATTTATTTGTTTTTTATATCGACTGAGAATATCCACCTTAACATCCACCTTTGTGAGACGGAAACGCTTTCGAACTCGTCTCGCGGGAATCTCGTGAATTGTGCTGGCGACCTGTCAGTTCGAGCGTGAAATTTCGTCCAGCAGCGATCGGGTTCGCGCCAGCGCCTCACGTGCAAATTCGGCCCGGCCCATCTTTTCCGCCAGCGGTTTGTCCGGAACTTCCACGCTCACGGTGATCTCCGCCGGCATCAAATGGAGAAAGCTGCCGAAGTCGATGCCGCCGGCGCCGGGGAACAGGCGCGCGGTGCGGGCGATGCGGATCAGCTCCGAGTCGCTGTGCTCATAGTCGGCGGGGCCATCGCAGAGCTGGATGTAGTTCATCTTGTGCGCCGGAATTTTCGCGATGTCGTCCGGCGTCGAGCCGCAGCGGTCGTAATGCAGCGTGTCGAAGAGGATCGCCGAAGAGGGCAGGTCAACGGCGTTCACGAATTCCAGTGCGTCGGGAACCGTCTTGCAGGCGGTCCAGGGCATGAATTCGACGTCTGCGGTCAGGCTGTAGCCTCCGACCAGTTCGCACAGCGCGCCATAGGTCTCGATCGCGCGGGCGCGGTCAGGATCGTCGATCGCTGTCAGGATGTGCTTCGCGCCGATCGCGGCGATGCGGTCGAGAAACGGCACAAAGCTTTGCGGATCTGTGTCCGGACCGATCCGGATCATCTCCGCATCGGCCATGGTGATGCCGGTGTCCTTCATGGCCGCGACGGTTTCGCCAAACAGCGCATCGTCGTCCATCAGCGGCGGCACCATGTCGCCGGGTCCGCCCGGAAGCAGGCGGAAAGAGATCATGTCGTAGCCCGCAGCGGCGGCGATTTCGACGGCTTCGACGGGGCCGGCGCCGTTGGCCGTCAGATAGGCCATGGAGAACTTGCGCATGGGTGGTCCTATTTCAGCGGGGAAAAGGCCATCGGCATCGCGATGGTCGAGCTCATGTCGGGCGTGAGCCAGTCCGGCCCGCCTTTCGGCGGCCAGTTGCCATCGGCGACCGATTGACCGCGAGCCTTGCCGCGTGCCTCGAGGCTCTCATAGGGCCAGATTTGAGTGAGTCGCGGCAGACCGTCGATGCCATACATGGCGATCGTGCAGGGCGAGTATTCCTCACGCTTCGGCAGCGCGGCCTGCCACTTTTCCATCGTCGGCATCAGCCCGTTGGGTTTCATGACATAGGTTCTGATCTCGTAGAATGGGCCGTATGCGCCCGGCTCGACATCGCCGATGAAATCGAGCTTGCGGTAGCTCTCCTGCGCGTAGGAAACGAGGTGGTCGAGGCATCCGAACGGATTTGCGGAACGGTGCGTGCGCTCGCGCTCGCGCATGAGCGCGTCGACGTCGTCGAAACTGCGAAGCAGGTAGATCTCGTTCAGGGAGCCGATATCGGACGTCCATGCGCCGAGCAGGGTTCCCGAAGCATCAGGCGCGTGCAGCCATTTCTCGAGGTCGGGCGCGGCCTTTCCTGCGCCGAAAATAACGGTCTTGAGGGTCGCGAGTTCAAAATAGCTCATGCGTCGGTCCTTTCGTTCTGAAATTCTTCGTTCTCAAGCCCCGTAACCGGCAACCCGGCCAGCGTCCGCCCGGCGACGTATCCGAACGTCATGGCAGGCCCCAGCGTGATGCCGCCGGACGGGTAATGGCCGCCCATGACGGAGGCCATGTCGTTGCCGACGGCAAACAGGCCGCCAATCGGTTCATCGTTTGCCGCCAGGACCCTGGCGCGGCCGTCGGTCCGCAGGCCGGCGAAGGTGCCGAGACTGCCGGGTCCGACCTTCACGGCGTAGAACGGGCCTCGGCGAAGTGGGCCGAGCGCCGGATTGGGCCGGTGGCCGGCATCGCCCTGCATGTGGTTGTAGGGAGAGCGTCCGCGCCCGAAATCGGGATCCTCGCCCGCTTCGGCATGGGTGTTGAAGCGGGCAACGGTATCCGCCAATGCTTCTGGTGGCAGGCCGCATTTGCCTGCCAGCTCGGCAAGCGTCGATCCACGCAGGAGGTAGCCGTTCGCAAGATATGGCCGGAGCGGGAAGGGGAAGGGCTTTGCCCAGCCAAGACCGTAGCGGCGCTGGGCGCGGTGATCGGCGATGATCCAGGCATGTGGCGTCGTCGTTCCGGGATCCGACTCAAAGAGGGCGCGCATGAAATCGTGGTAGGAATTGGCTTCGTTGACGAAGCGCTCTCCTTTGGCGTTCACCGCGATGATGCCGGGCTTGGCGCGCTCGACGAGGTGGGCAAAGTGGCCGGACTCGCCTTTGCGACGCGGCACGATGGAGACCGGCGCCATTGCTGCGGGCGAGACAAGATCGTCGGCCACGCGCGCGCCGGCTTTCTCGGCGATGCGAAGACCGTCGCCGGTATTCGAGCGCGGCGCGGCGGAATGGTGCTCCGTGCCGTTTGGCGCATGTTCAAACATTGCCGCAATGCGTTGATAATCATGCGGAAAACCGCCTGACGCCAGCACCACGCCGCGGCGGGCGATGATAGTCTCGCCGCCGCAGATCGCACCGGTCACAACACCGTCGCGGATTTGCAGATCCGTTGCCGGCGCGTTGCAGCGGAACTTCACGCCGAGATCGATCGCGGAGCGCAGCAGCATCGCGACAAGGGCGTTGCCGGCGACGAGATCCATGCCGCGGCCATGGCGGACGATGCCGGAAAAATGGCGTGTGAAGCGGCGCAGCACGTGAACCAGCGAGGCCGGCTTTCGCGTCGCGTTGAGGAAATGGTTCATGTCGGAGCCGCCGGCGATGCCCATCCCGGCCACGCTGGCAATGTCCAGCGGCGGGCGCAGCTTCCATATCCACTCGCCGAGCTTGCGCCCGTCGAACGGCGCGGCGGTGACCGACCTGCCGCCCTTAGCCGCGCCCGGCGATTCGTGAAAATCCGGGATCGTGTTTCCGGCGATCCAGTCGACCGCCGTGTTATCGCGAAAGAACGACACCATTTCCGGGCCGTTTTTCAGAAAGACCTGCAGGCGCGGGTCGTTGACGCGATTGCCGATTTCGGAGCGCAGATAGGTAAGAGGCTCGTCCTCGTCTTCGACGATCCCGGCTTCGACGGCGAGCGGATTGCGCGGGATCCAGAGCCAGCCACCTGACCAGGCAGTAGTCCCGCCGATCACGCCTTCCTTTTCCGCGACGATTACGCGTAATCCGTGAAACGCCGCGGTAACCGCGGCGGCCAGCCCGCCCGCGCCGGATCCGATTACCAGCACGTCGCAGTCATGGCCGGACGGCAAGGGGTCATGGGGCACCACTTGCGCCTTTCGGTTCGTGGTGGAGGCTGTGGAAATATTGCGAGGCATGCGCCGCGGCACCCAGTTCGCCGGCGGCCTCGCTCAGGATCGGCGCGAATTCGGCGATCTTCGCGGCATTCATCCGCACGGACGGGCCGGCGACGGAGAGACAGCCGATGACTGTCTGCTGCGGGCCGTAGCGCACCGGGACCGCCATCGCCGCCATGCCTTCGAGGTAGCTGTTGACGGAAACCGAGTAGCCGCGCCTGCGCGTCTCGGCGAGTTCCTCGAGGAGTTCCTTGATCGTCCTTGGCGCGCCGCTTCCCGGCACGAATGCTGTCGGCTTCATGCCTTGCTTCGAGACATAGGTGAGAGCTTCCTCGTCGGTCATGGCGGCAAGCAGCGCCTGCCCGCCGGCCGATGTGGCCAGATGCACGACAACACCCTGTTCGCGGCCCGGATCGTAGCGCAGCCCGCCGGTGGCGCCTTGCGCTACCGCGACCCAGATGAGATCGCCGCCGTCCAGGACCGAGAGGCGTATCAGTTCCTCGGTTTGCGCGGCCAGCCGGTCGAGGATCGGTTGAGCTATGTCGGTGACGCCCGAGCGGCCGAGAAAGCCGAGGCCCATGGCTGCGAGCTTGATCGTCAGAATATAGCTGCCGTGGTTTCGCTCCTGGCGGACATAGCCGAGCCGGGCGAGTTCCTGAAGTTGCCGGTGCACGCCCGAAACCGGAATCTCCAGCGTCGAGGCGATCGCGCTGACCTGCAGGCCCTCCGGGCTTTCGGCCAACAATTCGAGGATGGCCAGTGACTTTTCAAGCGCGCTGCTCATCTGAAAATCGCCTCCAATTCGATACGGCGGCCCTCTTGCGCCGAGGATTTCACCGCCTCGACGACCTGCATGTTCGCCAGTCCGTCGCGGCAGGAGACCAGGGGCTCCGTTTCGCCGCGTATCAGCGCCGCGAAATGCTCGAGCTGCGCGATGTATGGATCGGCATGGGTGCAGGGCAGCCGGTGGCTCGACATCTCATGCGCCCAATCGGGCGCGTCGGGATGTTTCCAGAACGTCAGATCCGGCAGGCTCAATCCGGCCTTGGTGCCCGAATAGGCATGGGCGAAGACGTCGTGCGACGGGAAGCGGGCAGGGTTCTCGCCGGCGGTCACGTCCCATGCCCACGGCCCGCATGCGGCATCCGTTATCGTGCAGGAGGCAATGCCGCCGGCTTCGAATTCAAGGATCGCGGCCGCGGTGTCCTCGACCTCGAAGTGTCTCCGGACATTGGACGTCAGCGCCGTGACGGCCGTCACGTCGCCGAAGAAGTGGCGCAACAGGTCGATCTCGTGAATGAGGTTGATGAGCAGGGGGCCGCCCTGGCCGGGCTGCTTGCGCCAGGCAATGTCAAAATAGGCGGCCGGCTTGGTCAACGTCACGTTGACGTTGGCGGTGACAAGCTCACCGATCGCGCCCTCCGAGATTGCCTTCCTGGCGGCCTTGATGACGGGATTATGCCTGCGGTGATGGCCGACGAGCAGTGGAGCGGCGGCAGCCTTCACGGCCATATCGAGTTCGAGCCCTTCCGCCACGGTGGTCGCGACCGGCTTTTCCAGAAGAACGGCGAGGCCAGCGTCGAGAAGCCGCCTGGCGATTGCCACATGCGTATTGTTCGGCGAGGCCACGATTACGCCCTTCGCCGCGCCGGATCCGATCAGCGCTTCGATATCCTCAAAGCATGGAACACCATGGTTTTTCGCAATTTCGGCAGTTGCGGGGGCCGGATCGACAATCGCGCACAGATGGATGCCGCCTGCCTGCGCAAGGGTGTCAATGTGCGTGCGCCCGATAATGCCGGCGCCAACCACTGCCACTGGTATGCTTTCCATCATGTCTCCTCCAGATGCCGGCAACTTAGCTGATGACCCGAAAAAAAGAAATCAGTTTCTAAAGTTGAAAAGGTTTCTATTTTCTGCAATTGTGCTTTCGCCAGTCCGCAGCGGGCCGGCCAGGGAGGGAAGCGGCCGATGACCGGTCAGGGATCGCAAGACAGCAATCGCTACGACATAGCCGTGCTTGGCGCGGGTGCCGCAGGCCTGTCGGCCGCCGTCTTCGCAGCCCTGGACGGTCGGCGTACGATCCTGATCGAAAAAACCGAGTATGTTGGCGGCACCTCTTCATATTCCGCGGCCACGACATGGGTACCTAACACCCGGCTGGCAAAAACGGTCGGAAGCGACGACACGCCGGAACGCGCAAAGACCTATCTCGACAACGCTGTCGGCAACCGTGCTCCCGCAGACTTGCGGGCGGCGTTCCTGAAAGCCGGGCCGGAAGCGATCCACACCCTCATCGACAGGACCGACGCGCAGTTTCGCGCGCGGCCGTTTCATCCGGATTATCTTTTCGAACTGGAGGGCTCGACCTCCTGCGGACGCGCGCTCGAGCCTCTGCCTTTCGACGGCAAGCCGCTTGGCGACGATCTGCGCCTGATCCGGCCGACCATTCCCGAGTTCACCATTCTCGGTGGCCTGATGGTCGATCGCGATGACATCGCGCAACTGCTCAACATGACAAAGTCGGCGAAGTCGTTCGCCTATTCGGTCAAGCTGATCGGACGCTACGCGCTCGATCGTCTTCGCTTCGGCCGTAGCACACGGCTTGTGATGGGCAATGCGCTGATCGGCAGGTTGCTGCTCTCGGCGCGCAAGCTTGGCGTCGAGGTCGTCACCGAGGCAAATGTGACCGATATCGGCGGCACGCCGGACGAGCGGATCGTAACCTACGAGAAATCCGGGCAAGTGCGCGAAATCCGGGTCAGCGCCGGCGTCATCTTGGCCTCGGGCGGGTTTGCCCGTCATCCGGAACGCCGTGCCGAAATGCTGCCTTCACCGGTTCCCGAATACAGCCCCTCGGCACCCGGTCATACCGGGGCCCTGCACGACATCGCGCTGAAGCTTGGCGCCCACTACGGCGAGGGCGGCGACCAGAACGCCTTCCTCGCCCCGGTCTCGTTGCGAAAGCGGCCCGACGGGACGATGGCGGTGTTCCCGCATTTCGTCTTCGACCGGTCGAAGCCCGGCATCATCTCGGTTGGAGCGGACGGGAAGCGCTTCACCAACGAGGCGCGCTCCTACCACGAATTCGCCATCGCCATGTTCCGTACCGGCACGATCCCGGCCTTTCTCGTCACCGACGCGGCGGGCCTGAGGAAATACGGGCTCGGCATGGTGCGTCCCGGCGGGCGTGGCTGGGCGACGTTCCTCGCCGACGGTTATCTCACCGAGGGCGCGACGCTCCGCGAGCTCGCAGCGAAGCTCGGTGTCGATGCCGGCAATCTGGAAGAGACGGTGCGGCGCATGGGGGACTTCGCCAAGACGGGCGTGGACGAGGACTTTCACCGTGGCGAGACCGTCTACGAATGCGGCAATGGCGACGCGTCGCACGGGCCGAACCCGACGCTGGGCGCGCTTGCCGAGGCTCCGTTCTATGCGGTTCGCCTCTATCCGAGCGATATCGGCTCGGCGACGGGCTTGCAGACGGACGCGGATGCCCAGGTCCTCGGCGCGGACAACAAGCCGCTCGGCGGCATCTATGCCTGCGGCAATGATATGCACTCGATCATGGGCGGGGTCTATCCGGGGCCGGGCATCACCATCGGTCCGGGCATCACATTCGGATATGTTGCCGCGCGGCACGCCAGCGGGAGGATCGCGGCATGACGCGTGTTCTCGTCACCGGCGGAACGGGTTTTCTCGGCCGGTTCGTGGTCGCGGCGCTGCTACGCGACGGCCATGAGGTTACCGTGTTCGACCTGAAGCCGAACCGGGACGCGCTGGACGAGATCGAGCCCGGCCTGTCGAACCGCGTTTCCTGTGTCGAGGGCGACATCACCGACGGCAGCGTGCGCGACGCGGCGAAAGGGTGCGATGCGATCATCCACCTGGCCGGCGTCATGACCGTGGAGTGCGCGCGCGATCCGGTGCGCGGAGCGCAGGTAAACGTGATCGGCAGCCTGCATGTCTTCGAGGCCGCGCGGATGCATGGGATCGACCGGATCGCCTATGTCTCGTCCGCCGGCGTGTTCGGGCCGGACGACAAGATTCACCCGCACCCCATGACCCATTACGGCGCGCAGAAGCTGGCAATCGAGGGGTCGGCGCGCGCCTATTTGCTCGATCACGGCATCCCCAGCATCGGCTTCAGGCCCTACATCGTCTACGGGCCGGGACAGAGTTCGGGTATCGCCGCCGGGCCGTCGATTGCCTGCGACGCGGCGTTTCGCGGCGAGCCCGCCACGATCCGGTTTACCGGACGCGCCGGCTTCGTGCTGGTGACCGACGTGGCGGAAATCATGGTGCGGGCGATATCGAGCCCGGTCGAGGGCGCGGAGGCTTATACGCTGTGTGGCGAAACAGCGGAAATGGACGAATTCGTCCAGGCGCTGAAGAAGGAAATCCCCGGCGCGGACATCACCGTCGAGGGGCCGCCGCTGCGCATACCCGGTGATCTCGCCAGTAGCGCGCTTCCGGCGCATCTGGCGACCTTGCCCGTCACCGGCGTCTGCGAGGGCATCGCTTCGACCTTGCGATTCTACCGTTATCGTCAAACGGAGCCGGTCTGATGATTCAGCAGAGGGCGAGCCTTTCCCGGATGGTTTTCATTTGTCCAAGCATTCCGCCCTTTAATCCATTCCCAAGATGGGCGGTCTCGCCCATTAATCTGCAAGGAAACATGGGTGTGCGCTGCATTGGAGAATCATTTCGCATCAATAGAGCCATGCAGGGAGGCAGTTGATATGTCCAACTCGCCAACCGGCCAGCCTGTTCGCTCCATGCCTTCGCTCAACGGTGAAACAAAGGTCTTCATCATCATCGGCGATCCGATCGCCCAGGTGAAATCGCCGGCATTGCTCACCGCCAATATGCACCAGCGCGGCGTCAATGCAGTGGTCGTGCCCGGCCATGTCCTTGCCGCAGACATTGAGACGTTCATGGCCGGATGCGACGCCATGATAAATCTCGAAGGAATCATAGCCACCATCCCGCACAAGCAGGCGATGCTTGGCCATTGCGCCGAGATTACCGAGCGCGCCCGCTATGCCAATTCGGTGAACGTGATGCGGCGCGCTGGCGCCGGCTGGTCGGGCGACAATACCGACGGCATGGGCTACGTTTCGGGGATCGAGGCAGCCGGCGGAACGATCGAGGGCAAGCAGGTCCTGCTTATCGGCGCGGGCGGAGCCGGGTCCGCCATTGCCTATGAATTCCTCGCTCAGGGCGCAGCGCATCTGGATATCCACGATGTCGATACAGCGCGCCGCGATGCGCTGATCGCGCGGCTGGAGGAAAAGTTTGCAGGCAGGGTCGCGGCCGGGAGCAACGATCCGCGCGGCTACGACATCGTCGGCAACGCGACGCCGCTCGGTATGAAGGAGGGCGACCCGCTACCCGTTCTCTGCGAGCATCTCGATGCAGCCCAGTTCGTCGCCGACGTCATCACCAAGCCGGAGATCTCGCCGCTGATCGCGGCGGCCCGGTCCAAGGGCTGCAACACCATGCCGGGCCTCGGCATGTTCAAGGCTCAGGAGGGTTTGCTGGTCGACGCCCTTCTTGGAAATCCTTACGAATGACCAACTGATCTGGGAGGAAACCAAATGATCAAGAAACTGACTGCTTCCACAGCTATCGCGCTGGCCCTGATGGCCGGAGCTGCCAATGCCGATGTCACCATCGCCGACGTGGCCGAATTGTCCGGCGCCGGCGCCGCAGCTGGCGCCGTCTGGCACGACGGCGTCGTCATGGGATTCGACGAAATCAACGCAGACGGCGGCATTCTCGGGGAGAAGGTCAATCTGGTGGCCTATGACAGCCAGACGGACCCGCAGAACAGCCGTGCGATGGTGCAGAAGGCCATCGACGAGGGCACCTTCGTGCTGATGGGCACGGTTTATTCGTCGTCGACAGTGGTCAACATGCTGGTCGCCCAGCAGAACGGCATGCCGCAGTTCACCGGCTCGGAATCGCCGACGATCACCGCGAAGGGCAACCCGTACATCTTCCGCACGTCCTTCGGCGCGCAGAAATCCATGCCGAAAGTGGCCACCTACTACGCAGACGGTCTCGGTGCGAAGAAGGTTGCCGTCGTCTGGGCCAACACCGAATTCGGCAAGGGCGGTCATGACGCCTTCGTCGCGAATGCAGCCGAGAAGGGCATCGAGATCATCGCCGATATTCCTACCGAGCAGGCGCAGGTCGACTTTGCCGCTGACGTCGCAAAGATCAAGGCGGCAGGGGCAGATGCTATCTTCGCCTACATGACAGAAGAGGAAAGCGCCCGCTTCCTGATCGAAGCCGACAAGCAGGATGTCGGCGTGCCGATCGGCGGCGAGACGGTTCTAGTCTCCCAGAAGGTCATCGACCTTGCCGGAGAAGCCGCCAATGGCGCATTCGGCCATGTCGGCCTCAGCGCCGATGCGCCTGTGCCCGCCATCCAGGAAATGTCCAAGAAGTTCGAAGAGCGCTTCGGATACAAGGCCGACCACAACGCGATCAAGGGCTATATCGGCGCCTGGACGGTCAAATACGTCACCGAGCAAATCGGCGAATTCGACCGCGAGAAGTTCGCCGAAACGATGCACGGCCTGTGCCTCGACGCGGCGTCGCATCCGAATATCCTGATGGATGTCTGCTGGGACGATACGGGCGAGGTGTCGCGCGAAAGCTTCCTCGTCGAAGTCATCGACGGCAAGCAGCAGATCACCAAGACGCTTCCGGCGAACTGATTGCGAATACCGCGGGCGGCCCGGTCACGGCGTCGCCCGCGCCTCAGCTCCCGAAATCAGGTGAGGGCGCATGTCCGAATTCATCCAAATACTGGTCTCCGGGCTATCGGCCGGCGCGATCTACGCCCTGGCGGCAGTCGGCTTTACGCTGTTGTGGCAGGCCTCGCAGACGATCAACTTCGCCCAGGGCGAGTTCGTCATGATACCTGCCTTCTTCGTACTGGCCTTCATGAACTGGGCCGGCATGCCGTTCTGGCTCTCCATCCTGTTCGCGATCGTCGTCTCGGTGATCGTGCTCGGCGCAGTGTTCAAGAAGCTGGTTGTCGATCCGATGATGCGGCACGGGACATTGCCGCTGGTCATCGCCACCATCGCGCTCGGACTGTTGATGAAGGAGAGCGTGAAGGAACTCTATTCGCCTCTCGGCCAACCGTTCCCAAGCCTGTTTCCCGCTGATGTGCTGACCTTTCTGGGCGCATCCATATCCGTGTCGGACATCGCCAATTTCGTCATCGCAATGGGGACGATCGTCGCGCTGCAGTTGTTTCTACAAAAGACGCGGACCGGGCGGTGCATGCAGGCCACCGCGCAGAATCCCGACGTCGCGCAGATCCTCGGCGTCGATATCAAGCGGATGGTGCTCTACACCTTCCTGATCAACGGGGCGCTGGCGGCGATCGCCTCGGTCCTGATCACGCCGGTCTATCTGGCAAAATTCTCAAATGGCGAAGTGCTCGGCCTCGTCGCCTTCATCGCAGCGATCGTCGGCGGTTTCAACCAGATCCGCGGCGCGCTTGTTGGCGGATTGCTGATCGGCGTGATCGACAATTTGTCGGCGACTTACGTGTCGTCGGAATACCGCCAGGCGATGCCGCTCATCCTGCTGATCATCATCATTCTCGTGCGTCCGCAGGGCATCATGGGCACTTCGGAAGGGCGCGCAGTATGACCCGGAAGACATTCATCCTCGCGATCGTCGGGATCGTGCTCCTCGCGCTCGCTCCGATCGGCCAGAAGAGCTACATCATCTACGTCCTGTGTTCCTGGCTGATGTTCTCCATCGGTGCGATGGGGTTAAACCTGACGCTCGGCTATGCCGGCCAGGTTTCGCTGGCGCAGGCGTCCTTCATGGGGATCGGCGCCTATGTCACAGCGCTGTTGACCCTGAATGGCTGGCACTGGATGGCGGCGATGCCGCTTGCCGTGTTGACGACTTTCGTGATTGGCCTCCTGCTCGGCTACCCGGCATTGCGCGTCCAGCACCACTTCCTCGCCTTCGTGACGCTTGCGTTCAACACACTCGTCTTCCTCGTCCTTCGCAACGAGGAATGGCTCACCGGCGGCTCCTTCGGGCTGGTTGGCATGCCGCGGCCTGATTTCGGTTTCTACGACACCGGAAAACAGATCGATTTCTACTATTTCACGCTGGTTCTTTTCGTCCTGTCGGCGGGGATCCTGGCGTGGATCGTCCATTCGCCCTGGGGCAGGGCCTTCAAGGCGCTGCGCGAAAACCCGATCCGGGCCAATAGCCTCGGCGTGGACATCCGCCGCATGACACTGCTCGCATTCGCAATCGGCTCAGCATTCGGCGGTCTTGCCGGTGCCATCATGACGCCGCTTGTCCAGTTCATCGAACCGGGATCCTTTGGGCTGATCCATTCGCTGAAGATGCTGCTGATGGTTGTCGTGGGCGGCGCGGGATTCTTCTTCGGGCCGATCCTCGGCGCGGGAGTCGTCATCATCCTGCCGGAACTGCTGCGCTTCACCGAGGGCTATTATCTGATGATCTATGCCTTCCTCGTCATCGTGCTGATGGTCTTCTCGCCGGGCGGCCTGATCGGCCTCGGCCAGAAGCTGGTGGCCAGGTTCCGCGGGAAGCCTGAGGTGCGCAAGGATATGGCACAGGGGGCGCAGCTATGAGCGTCGTTCTCAACGTCCAGGGGATTTCAAAGTCCTTTGGCGGCATCCATGCTGTTCGCGATGTCAGCTTCGAGGTCCGAAAGGGCGAGATGCTCGGTCTCATCGGCCCGAACGGGTCCGGCAAGTCGACGCTGTTCAACTGCGTTCTCGGCCAACTGAAGCCGAATGCAGGGCGTGTCGAGGTGAAGGGGCGCGATGTCAATGGCATGCGCGCCTGCGACCTCAACAAGCTCGGCGTCGGCCGCACCTTCCAGCAGCTGTCCGTTTTCCCGCAAATGTCAGTGATCGACAACATTATCCTGGCCGGACAGGAGCATCACGGCTCGATGCTGAGCCGGCTCTTCGGCCCGTCGGACGCCGGGCTGACCGCCGAAGCCGAGCGGATGATCGAATTCTTCCGCCTCGGCCATCTGCGCGATGCGCTCGCCGGATCGCTTTCCTATGGCCAGCAAAAACTGGTCGATGCGGCGATGGCCTTCATGGCCGGGCCGTCGCTGGTGCTGCTGGACGAACCGGCGGGCGGCGTAAACCTGACCATGCTCGGCAATCTGAAGGAGCGGCTGAAGGCCTACAACGAGACCCACGACACGACATTCGTGGTAATCGAACACAACATGGAATTCGTCATGTCCCTGTGCAACCGGATCATCGTGCTCGCAGAAGGCGCGATCATCGCCGAAGGGACGCCGGAAGAGATCCGCGCGAACCAGCAGGTCATCGACGCGTATCTCGGAGGCTAACCATGCTGGAAATCAAGGACCTCTACGGCGGCTACGGTAAGATCACCATCCTCAATGGCGTCTCCTTCGTGATCCCGCCAGCCTCGATTACCACGGTGATCGGCCCCAACGGCGCCGGCAAATCCACCGTCTTCAAGGCCGTATTCGGGCTGCTCAATATCCATTCCGGGCAGATCCTGCTGGACGGCAAGGACGTAACGCGCCAGAGCCCGAAGCAGATGATCGACCACGGCGTGACCTATGTTCCGCAAGGGCGCAACGTGGTGCCGCAACTGTCGGTTTATCACAACCTGGAACTAGGCGGGATCACCGCAAAGAACCAGGACCTGGTGCGTCAGCGCATCGACAAGGTGATGGACCAGTTTCCCATGCTGCGGGAGTTCCGCAACCGCAAGGCGGTAGAACTGTCAGGCGGCCAGCAAAAGCAACTCGAAGTGGCGCGCTCGTTGCTGCTCGATCCCAAGCTTATCCTGATCGACGAACCGTCGATCGGCCTTTCGCCGAATCTCGTTCAGGAAGTCTTTCGAACGCTGCAGATGCTGCGCGATCAGGGCGTGACCATCCTGATGGTGGAGCAGAACGCGAAGGCGGCGCTGGCGATGTCGGATTACGGCCTGGTGCTCGAGCTCGGACAGACGCGCATGCACGACAAGGCGCAGAAGCTTCTCGACGACCCGCGTGTCGGTCACCTGTTCCTCGGCGGCCATATCGAGGAGGAGGAACACGTCTGACCGGACCTCCTGGTCAAGACCTTGTTGTTTCGGTGCGCGTGCTCCGTGAACCGATCGCCCGGAACTCAGCCGGCGCTCGCATCGCCGGCAGCTCCGAATGCAGCCCAGCCGCAATCGACGCTGAGAGTTGTTCCGGTAATGGCGCTGGCAGCGGGCGAGGCGAGGAACCATGCCGCCTCGGCCAGTTCAGCGGGTTCCACCAGGCGCCCCATCGGGCTGCGCCGCCGTATCTTGCCGAGATCGAGTGCCCCGTCGGCGGCCAGCTTGTCGATGAGCGCGGTGTGCGTGTAGCCGGGCGCGATCGCGTTGACGCGCACGCCATGCACAGCCCATTCGCAAGCCAGTGATTTCGTCATCATCGCAATGCCCGCCTTGGCAGCCCCATAGGCGTTGCGACCGGGAATGCCGTCCAGCCCGGCAATCGAAGAGATGTTGACGATGGCGCCGGCACCCTGCGCGATCATCAGGCGACCGATTTCGCGCGAGCATAGGAATGTGCCCGCCAGATGCACGTCGAGCACCGCGCGGAAGTGGCCGATATCCTGTTCCAGGGTCGGCCGGGCGCTGTCGCCGATGCCGGCATTGTTGATCAGGACGTCACAGCGCGGCAGCGAAGCCGCCAGACGCTTCACGTCTTCCTCGCGCGTCACGTCGCATCCGATCCCGTTGCAATCCCGCCCGAGCTCTGCCGCACGGGCTTCGGCCTTCTCCGGGTCCAGATCGGCGACGACGACACGGTGGCCGCGCTCTGCGAACAGCCGTGCCATCGCCCATCCGATGCCTTCAGCGCCGCCGGTGATGACGGTGGTTGTCCGGTCAGTCATCATTGTAGCCGGGACGTGGAACGTGGCTCATCAGCGTCTGCGCGTAGCCTCCGTCGACGATGATCTCCTGTCCGGTCACATAGGACGCGCGCCCGGAGGCGAAGTAGAGTACCGCATCGGCAATGTCATCCACCCGGCCGATGCGGCGCAGCGGAACGACTTTTTCGCGCGCGGCCCTGGTTTTCTCGTCGGCATAGAACGCTTCCGACAATGCGGTCCGCACAAGGCCGGGGCTTACGACGTTGGAGCGCACGCCGCGCGGGCCCCATTCATAGGCCAGTTGCCGCGACAGCATGGAGACACCCGCCTTTGACGCCGAATAGGCGTTGGAGAACGCCTGCTGGTGATTGCCCGAAATCGAGCCGACATGGACCAGCGCGCCGGAACCGCGCGCCAGCATCGGAGCGCCGAACGCCTGCGCGCAGCGCAGATAGCCGGTCAGGTTGACGTCGAGCATCCTTTGCCAGGCCGCCACGTCCACCTCGTCCAGGTTGCCGGGCGAGAGGTAGGCGGCGTTGTTGACGAGGATGTCCGCATCGCCGAAGGCCTCCGAAACGGTAGCCGCCGCCGCCAAAACGCTGCCAGCATCGGTGACGTCGCAGCCAACGGCGAGCGCCTCCTCGCCGAGTTCGTCGGCGACCGCCTGAGCCGCATCCCGGTTGATGTCGAGGACCGCCACCTTGCAGCCCGCTTCGCGAAATGCCGATGCGATGGCCTTGCCGATACCGCCGGCGGCGCCCGTGACGACAGCGGTCTTCCCGCCGATCCCAAGCCAATCTGTCATCAGCTCTGCCCCGCGATATGGCGACCGGTTATGTAGCCGAAGGTCATGGCCGGGCCGAGCGTGATGCCGGCGCCCGGATAGTTGCCGCCCATGATCGAGGCACGGTCGTTGCCGACAGCATAGAGGCCCTCGATCGCCGCGCCGTCCTTCGTCAGGACTTGTCCGTTCACAGTGGTCTTCAGGCCGTCGAAGGTGCCGAGATCGCCCATGATGATCTTCAGCGCGTAGTAGGGGCCTTTTTCTATCGGGCCGACGCAGGGATTGGGCTTGTGTTCGGGATCGGCCAGGTAGCGATTGAACGCGGTGCGCCCGCGGCCGAATTCGGGATCGTCGCCGCGGACCGCATATTCGTTATAGGTGGCTACGGTGGCTTCCAGGCCGGCCGGGTCGATACCTGTGCGCTCGGCGAGTTCGGCCAGCGTCGCGCCCTTCTGGATGTAGCCGTTTGAGATGTATTTCGACAGCGGCACGGGTGCCGGCTTGGCGAAGCCGAGGCCGTATTTGCGGATCGTCGGGTGGTCGCAGATGAGCCAGGCCGCGGTTTCGGACTGCCCCTCGCAGGCCCTCGTCAATGCCGCGCCGACATCGTGGTAGCTTTCGCTCTCGTTGGTGAACCTCTTGCCATTTTTCAGCACGGCGATGATGCCGGGCTTGTAGCGGTCGAGGAGATGCGGGAAGGCGCCGAACTTGCCGTTGCCCATCGGCACCTTGGAAACCGGCATCCAGGCGGACGTGTCCTTGAACTCGATCGGCGCGTCTCCCCCCACGGCCTCGGCAAGGCGGATGCCGTCGCCGGTGTTGCCCTCCGGAACGGGGCTGAAATGCTCGCCTCCGCGCCTGAGATGCGGATAGGCTTTCTGCAGCTTTTCCACGTCATGCGCGAAACCGCCCGATGCCAACACAACGGCCTTGCGGGCGGTCAGCGTCGCGCCGGGAACCCGGACTCCGGTGACACGGCCGTCTTCGGCGAGCAGTTCTTCGGCCGGTGTGTCGGTATAAACCGGGATGCCAAGATCGAAGGCGCTCTTGGCAAGGCGGGCAGCCAACGCATTGCCGGATGTCACCTGTACGCCGCGCCCGTAGCGCGCCACCTCGGCGAAATGGGCAAGCAACCGCTTTGCGACATAGACGAACGATGTCAGCGATTTCGTCGCATTGAAGAAATGCTTGATGTCGGCATTGGACGAATTGAACATCATCCCCATGAAGGTGATCGTCGCCAGTGGCGGCCGAAGGCGCTTCAGGTTGTCGCCGAGCGCGGAGGTGTCAAACGGCGCGGCCAGCACGGCGCGCCCGACATCAACGCCGCCGGGCTGGTCGGGGTGGTAGTCCGGATAGAGGGTCGGCACGAATTTAACCGCCGTTTCGCGTTCGAAGAACTCGAGCATCTCCGGACCGGTGTCGATGTAAGTTTCGACAGCGTCGGCATCGTAGAAATTGCCGGTCTCCGCCTTCATGTAGGTGATGGCTGCTTCGCGATCGTCATTAACGCCGGCATCCTTCGCGTGGTGGTTCAGTGGTATCCACAGCACGCCGCCGGAGAAGGCGGTGGTGCCGCCGAACACCGGTTCCTTCTCGATGATCGCGACGCTGGCGCCGAGTTTCTTCGCGGTGATGGCGGTCGACATTCCGGCCGCGCCCGATCCGATGACGACGATGTCATAGGTTTCCGATTTCGTCGGTCGCGTGCTCATGGTCCTCCCCAATACAGCCTGGATGGTGTCGCCGATTAAGGTCGCCGAACGGTCTTCGCGCCAATGGACACGGACGGGAATTTGTTGGACAATTCGTTGCAGGTAATCCCGCCGCGCGGAGATCGCCAACGGGAGGAGGAGCCCGTGAGCATGAACAAGATTACGCCGGTCCCGCACTTCTATCTCTACGGTGACGAGGAAAAGGACGTCGAGATCGACACGGTTCACATCGAGCCGATCCGTGTACGGTCCCTGAGGCATGATTGGATAATTCATCCGCATGTCCATCCCGATCATTTCCAGGTGCTATTCTTCACCGGCGGTGGAGCGACGATCGATATCGAGGGCGAAACCATTGTCGCCGAACCCAGATGCCTGATGGTACAGCCGGCCGGCATGGTGCACGGGATCCATTTCCTTCCGGGAACCGAGGGCAAGGTCGCGACGGTTGCCACGTCCTATCTCAGCAACATCGCCAAGGACGATCCGCGCCTGATCGAGACGGTCAGTCACGCGGCCGCCTATCCATTGCGGGAAGGGGAACAGGACGACATCAACGCCGAGTTCGCGTTCGAGCAGATCATGCAGGAGGCGAACTGGACGGAGCCGGGCCGCCGCACCGCCATTCGCGCGCATCTCCTCTCGCTGCTTGTGGTGCTGCTTCGCCGACGGTCGGACAGCGGTATCGACAGCCCGCGCTACCGCGATCGCAACTACGAGCTCGTCAGCCGCTACAAGGCGCTGCTTGAGGACAATTTCCGCGATCACAAGATGCTGTCCTTCTATGCCCGGGAGCTCGGTGTTTCTCCGCAACGGCTCAATGCGGCCTGCCGCGTACGCGCGGGAAAGACCGCGTCGGAAGCTCTGCATGACCGGATCGTCGCCGAGGCGAAGCGCAACCTGATCTATACCGAGATGACCATCGCGGAGATCGGCCATTCGCTCGGCTATGACGATCCGGCCTATTTCAACCGCTTCTTTTCGCAGCGCGTCGGCGTGCCGCCCGGCACCTACCGCGCCAATGCCGCGACGACCCAGCGTGTCAGCCGCTGAGCCGCGCGGAATGTCCAACACAATGCTCCGATCGTCCATTTAACTGGATACGGCCTGTCGTAAATCTGCCCATATCGCAATCGGGAGGGCGGTGGGCAGATGCTATTCGAGCTGCGAACCTATGACCTGAAGCCGGCCAAGGCGCCGGTATATCTGGACAATTTCCGCAGAAACGGCGTCGGCCTCGTGACCGCGAGCCTGCCGCTTGGCGGTTACTGGATGACCGAAAGCGGGCGCCTCAACCGGATCCAGCATCTCTGGATCTATGGCGACTTTGCCGATCGCGAACGCTGCCGTGCGAACCTCGCCCGCGACGAGGCCTGGATGACCGGGTTCATTCCGGGTGCCTTCGTCGATGTCGTTGACCAGCAGAACCGGTTTCTCAAGCTGGTGCATGGCAGCGGGTCGGTGGAGCGCGTGGTCGCCGAAAGGAGGACCGTCCATGCAAATCAGACGCCAGATGCCGCGATGTTCGCCGACACGTTGCACGCGCTGGCGATCCATCGCGACAAGCCGGCTGTTAGCGAGCGGACAATCGCCCTGTTCGAGGTTCTGAGCGGTGCCGATACGGGCAAGTACATCACCCTGTCGGCGGGGCCCGCCGACACACTCTTCGCCGGCGCGAGCGGGGCAGCGGAACACGAGATCCTCAGGCCGTTGAGCCTTTCCCCGCTGCGCTGACACAACAAGCAAGAGAATATGCCCTCATGGATTTTTCGCTGACCCACGAACAACGCATGCTGGTCGAGACCGTGCGCGAGTTCATCAGGAACGAACTCGCGCCGCTGGAAGACAAGCTCGAGGAAACCGGCGTCCTTGCGCCCGAGACTGCGCGCGACATTTTCGAGAAATCGCGTGCGCTCGGCCTGTACGCTATGAACATCCCTGAAGAGCATGGCGGCGGCGGCCTGTCGGTTCTGGAATCCATGCTGGTGGAGGAGCAGTTCGGGCACACAACCGACATCCTGATCCGGCGCGCCTTCGGCAATGTCTACGAGGTGCTGCTCTCGTGTACGGGCGCCCAGGTCGATCGCTGGCTGGCGCCCGCGGTTAGCGGCGACCGCGTCTGTTCCATCGCCTTCACGGAGCCGGGGGCCGGGTCCGATGCAGCCGGCATCAAGACGCGCGCACGGCGCGAAGGCGACAAGTGGATCCTCAACGGAATGAAGCATTTCATCTCCGACGGCGCCTTCTCGGACTTCTTCGTCGTCACCGCCGTGACCGATCCGGAGAAGGGACATCGCGGCATTTCCATGTTCCTCCTCGACAAAGGTACGCCCGGTTTCACAGTCGGGCGCGACCAGCCGATGATGGGCATTCGCGGCACGTCGCACCTGGAATTGCATTTCGATGACGTTGAACTGACCGACGAGAACCTGCTTGGCGAGGAGGGCGGCGGGTTGAGGCTGGCGCTTTCCGTTCTCGGCCGTGTGCGGCTGGCGCAGGTTGCGGCGCGGTCCATCGGCAAGGCCACCAAGGTGCTGTCGATGACGCTCGATTATGCCCGCGACCGACGCCAGTTCGGCCAGGCCATCGGCGAGTTCCAGATGGTGCAGCAAATGCTGGCCGACAGCGCCATCGAGATCAATGCCGCGCGCACGGCGCTGTGGGAGTGCGCATGGCAGATGGACCAGGGCATGGATCCGCGCGCCAAGATCTCGATGCTCAAGGTCCAGGCATCCGAGACGCTCGGCCGCGTGGTCGACCGTGCCATGCAAATCTACGGCGGCATGGGCTTTTCCAAAGACCTGCCGATCGAGCGCTATTACCGCGACGCGCGCATCTACCGTATTTTCGACGGCGCCAGCGAGATCCATCGCAGTGTCGTCGCGAAATCGTTGCTGAAGGGCGGTGCGTCCGCCTTCGATCCGTTCGGAGCCTGACCATGGCGCGTTTCGTGACGGCGGCCGAGGCCGTTTACCTTGTGCCCGACGACGCAACGCTCGGTCTTGTCGGCGGGGGTGGCGGCCTTTGCGAAGCGATGCTGTTGCACGAACAGATCGAAAAGCGATTCCTCGAGACCGGTCATCCGCGGAACCTGACTGTCGTGCATGCTCTTGGTATCGGCGACCGCAAGAAGACCGGCATGAACCGCTTCGCCCACAAGGGCATGGTCGCAGCGGTGATCGGCGGCCACTGGGTCTGGTCCCCCGAGATGCAGCGCATGGCGGCCGAGAACGAGATCGAGGCCTATGTGCTGCCCGGTGGCGTATCCATGCAGCTGATGCGCGAGATTGCTGCCGGTCGCCCCGGTCTGATCACCCATGTCGGCCTCGGCACCTTCGTCGATCCGCGCGTGGAAGGGGGGCGGATGAACGATGTCTCCCGGCGCGGTCTCAGCGAGATACTGGAAATTGATGGCAAGGAGTATCTCCGGTACCTGCCGTTCCCTGTTAACGCCTGCCTGCTGAAAGGGTCGATCGCCGACGAGGAGGGCAATATCAGCCTCGACGAGGAGCCGGCCAATGTCGACACCTATGCGATGGCCGCGGCTGTCCACAACAGTGGCGGCAAGGTGATTTTCCAGGTCCGCGAAAAGGTGGCCGCCGGCGCGCTTGGCGCACGCCAGGTGCGCATTCCGTCGGCCATTGTCGATGCAATCGTCGTCGATCCGGCCCAGCGCCAGGGATATGACATCGTCTACGATCCGGCGATTTCCGGTCAGAAACGCGTCGCCGAAGCGCGTCCGCAGCCGCCGGCGCCGTCCGTGCGCCAGATCATCGCGCGGCGCGCCCGACAGGAACTGGGCGACGGCATGGTCGTCAATTACGGGTTCGGCATTCCCGACGAAATCGCCTCGCTCGTCGCCGCCGACGGTGACCAGCACCGCTACTACCAGACGATCGAGCACGGGACCTATGGCGGGACGCTTCTGACAGGCAACCTGTTCGGCTATGCGCGCAATCCGTCCTGCATGATCGATGGGCCGTCGCAGTTCGATTTCTATTCCGGCGGCGGGCTGGACATCGCCTTTCTCGGTTTCGGCGAGTTCGACGGCGAGGGCAATGTGAACGCTTCGAAGCTTGGTGGATTACCGGTTGGGCCTGGCGGCTTCATCGATATTGCCCAAAATGCGCGCAAGGTCGTGTTCTGCGGCACGTTCGACGCCAAGGGCGCCGACATCGCCGCAAGCGGCGGCGAGCTCGTGATCTCTGCGCATGGCGCTGTCAGGAAGCTCGTCGAGCGCGTTCGCCAGATCACCTTCTCGGGCGCCCAGGCGATCCGGCAGGGCCAGGACATCCTCTATGTCACCGAACGCGCCGTCTTCGCCCTGCGCCCGGACGGTTTATGGCTGACCGAAGTCGCTCCGGGCATCGATCTGCACGCCGACGTCCTGGAGCGGATGGATTTCGAGGTGAAGCTGGACAATCCGAAAACCATGCCCGCGTCCTGTTTTGCGTGATTGCGCGGGAAAGCGTGTCGCCTGAGCTGCCAACTGGCGTCTCTTTATCGGGCGCAGGTATTTGCTGTTACGTCATTGCTGCGTCGGCAAACCAGCCTCTCGGGCGAATGCGAACCGAAGAGTGGAAGGTAAAAAGAAACAAGGGGGCCGGCGGCCCCCTTGTTGTGCTTGACGCGGCCCGTCCCTCAGAGCGCGTTGATCTTGTCGAGCATGCCTTCCGGCCAGGACTTGGAAAGCGGCGAGGACTTGTACTTTTCCTGCGCGAAATCCTGGAAGGCCTTGACGTCCGGCGTGTAGATATCGAGGCCTTCGCCCTTGAAGAAGTCGACGAGGTCCTGTTCCTGCTTCAGGTATTCCTTCGTGCTGGAAGCGAAGGCCTTGCGGGCAGCCGCCTTGACGCGATCCTTCTGTTCATCGGTGAGCTTGTCGAAGACGTCCGAGCTCATCACCAGAATACCGAAGCCGACATTGTGGCCAGTCAGCACGATCTGGTCGGTGACCTCGTAGAACTTCATCGCCTTGTCGTTGGGAAGCGGGTTGTCCTGACCGTCGATGACGCCGGTCTGCAAGGCGGTGTAGGTTTCCGTGTAGGGGATCGGAACCGGGTTGGCACCGAGCGACGCCCCGAGGAACTGCCAGCTTTCGCCGCCGGGCATGCGCAGCTTGATACCCTCCATGTCTTTCGGCGTATTGATTTTCTTGTCGCCGCGCAGATTGACGTGGCGCGTGCCGTAATATGCAACGCCGAGGATCTCGACGCCGAGTTCCTTGCGCGCCATCTCGGCAAATGCTTCTCCGACGTCGCTGTCGAACACATTCTGCAGGTGCTCGGCGTCACGGATGACATAGGCGGCGCCGAGAATGTCGAAGGCCGGCACCTGGTTGGCGAAGTCGGACGGCGGCAGGAGTGCGAGCTGCGCATTGCCGCGCTGGAGCGAGACAAGTTCCGTGCCCTGCTTCACCAGCGTGCCGCTGAAATAAGGCTTGAAATCGAACTCGTCGCCGATCTCCTTGGCGAAGATTTCGGTCATGGCGACGGAACGCGGCACGTCCGGGGGATTTACGTCCGGAAAGATCAGTTCGATCTTGTCCTGGGCGAGGGCGCTCGCGCCGAGCCCGACGACCATCGCACCAGCGATGGTGAGGCTTTTCAGGTTCATCCAATTCATTTGGTTTCCTCCAGTTTTTCCTGTTTCGTGATGTGGTGTTCAGAGCCCGAACCGGTTTTCCGGCAATCCCTGCCCGACGCCGGGGATGGCCAGCAGGCTCCCGGCAAGCGGTTCATCGGCCAGTTGGCGGTCGTCGAGAAACTTGCGCGCGGTGGTGACAAAGAGCGTCGAGAGATCCGACCCGCCGAAGCACAGGCAGGTCGGGTTGGTAACGGGAAGCTCGATAGCACGGTCGATCCGTCCGTCCGGCGTGTAGCGGACGATGCGTGAACCGGCGAAGAATGCCGTCCAGATACAACCATCGACATCGACGCAGGCGCCATCCGGGCGATCTCCCGAGTCGCTGTGGTCGACGAAGACTCGCCTGTCGGTGACAGTTCCGTCTTCCGGATCGAGTGTGAAGATGTAGCTGAGGTGGCGGCGCGTATCTGTGAAATGCATCCAGGTCCCGTCGGGTGAAAACGCGATGCCGTTCGCGACGACGACGCCGTCCATGATCTTGGCCGAACGGCCATCCGGATCGACCCGGTAGAGTGCGCCGTTTGGACGGTGAAGCTGATTGTCCATCGTGCCGATCCACAAGCTTCCCCTGGAATCGACGCGCCCGTCATTGAGGCGGTTGTCCAGCCCGTATTCGAGTTCGAGAAGCACGTCTCCGGGATCGTCGGAGCTTTCGAAAATCTTCAGCGAAAGGTCTTCCGCGATGAGATGGCGCCCGGATTGGGTGAGGGCATGGCTTCCGAGGAAGGTGCAGTCGCGTTCCTGGCTTTCGACCTGTTGGCTCGAAGGCGAGTAGGACTGGAGCTTCGGCTCTTCGATGTCGACCCACCAGAGCTTCTGTTCGCGATCGCACCAGAGGGGCGTTTCGCCGAGCTGGTCATCGCCGCGTACGGCCACCTCCACGGCGGGATATCGCAAATCAGGTGCTGCGGCAGTCATCGGCGGGGGCTCTTCGGCAGCGCTGACGCGCTTTCGCAGCGACTGGCGTCGATGGTCATGGTCGCGTTTTTCCTCCCCGCGCGGCGAGCTTTTTTCGCCTCCCGAATTGCGGTGTTGACAAATAAACGAACTGGATAGTTTAGTCAAACGCGTCGTCGAATTTCCCTGCTTGTCGCGGACCGAGGGGCTTGGGGCGCGCCTACCAGCCCAAGAGTTCTTCTGCTAAACGGCTCAGGCGCCGCAACGAATGAGGCCCCCGAATGAAGACCGCCATCGCCACTGTTTCGATCTCCGGAGACCTTACCGAGAAACTGGCTGCGATCGCCGCCGCCGGCTTCGACGGCGTCGAGATCTTCGAAAACGATTTCCTCGCTTTCGACGGCGGCCCGGGGGAGGTCGGTCGCATGGTGCGCGATCACGGACTGGAAATTTCGCTGTTCCAGCCGTTCCGAGATTTCGAAGGCATGCCGGAACCGCAGCGCGCCCGAGCCTTCGACCGGGCGGAGCGCAAGTTCGACGTCATGCAGGAGCTCGGCACCGATCTTGTGCTCATCTGCTCCAACGTCTCGCCGATCTCGCTCGGCGGCATCGACCGGGCGGCCGAGGATTTCCGGGAATTGGGCGAGCGGGCGGCGAAACGGGGCATTCGCATCGGCTACGAGGCGCTTGCCTGGGGCAAGCACATCAATGACCACCGGGACGCATGGGAGATCGTGCGCCGCGCCGACCACCCGAATGTCGGCCTGATCCTGGACAGCTTCCACACGCTGGCCCGAAAGATCGACCCCGACACGATCCGCTCGATTCCCGGCGACCGCATCTTCTTCATCCAGCTCGCCGACGCGCCGAAGATCGACATGGACCTGCTCTACTGGAGCCGGCATTTCCGCAACATGCCCGGCGAGGGCGATCTCGATGTGGCCGGCTTCATGAGCGCCGTCGCTGCCACCGGCTATGACGGCATCCTGTCTCTCGAAATCTTCAACGACCAGTTCCGCGGTGGCTCGCCGAAATCGATCTCCGTCGATGGCCATCGTTCGCTGGTCTACCTGATGGACCGGGTCCGGCGATCCGAGCCGGATATCAGGATCCCGGTTCCCGACATGCCGGACCGCATTCCGGTGCATGGCGTCGAATTCGCAGAATTTGCCGCCGATGAGGAGGAAGCGACGCAGCTCGGCGCTATGCTGCATACGCTTGGCTTCCGGCGTGTCGGCCGGCATGTCTCCAAGGATGTCGGGCTATGGCGTCAGGGCGACATCAACATCGTCATCAATACCGAGCGTGAGGGCTTCGCCCATTCCTCCTACGTCGTCCATGGCGCCAATGTCTGTGACATCGGTTTGAAGGTTGAAGACGCTGCTGCGACGGTGAAGCGCGCGCGGGCGCTGGGCGCCGATCTCTTCGAGCAGCCGGTCGGTCCGGGCGAACTCAAGATTCCGGCGATTCGCGGAGTCGGAGGCGGGATCGTGCATTTCATCGACGCGAAAAGCGATCTCGCCCGCGTGTGGGAGATCGAATTCGAGCCGGTCGCCGATGCAGAAACGCCTGCCGATGCCGGCCTGACCCGGATCGATCATATCGCCCAGACGATGAATTACGAGGAAATGCTGACCTGGCTGCTTTTCTACACCTCGATCTTCGAGACCGGTAAGTCACCGATGGTCGATGTGGTCGACCCGGCCGGGCTCGTGCGCAGCCAGGTGATCGAAAACGAGTCGGGATTGCTACGCATCACGCTGAACGGCGCAGAGAACAGGCGGACGCTCGCCGGACACTTCCTGGCCGAAAGCTTCGGATCTTCCGTCCAGCATCTCGCCTTCGCGACCGCGGACATCTTCGCGACCGCCGCCGCGCTGGCGGCGAACGGCTTTTCGTCGCTGGTCATCTCGCCGAATTACTATGACGATCTCGACGCCCGCTTCGGACTGGACGAGGATTTCCTGAACCGCCTGCGCGACAACAACATTCTCTATGACCGCGACGATAACGGGGAATATTTCCAGCTCTACAGCCCCAATTACGGCGAGGGCTTCTTCTTCGAGATCGTCGAACGGCGAAACGGCTATCGCGGCTATGGCGCGTCCAACGCGCAATTCCGCATTGCCGCCCAGAAACGTCATATGCGACCGAAGGGAATGCCGAAGACCTAGGATCAGCACCCATACTAATTGGTCGTGACTCTAGGCTACGGATTCCTTGGAAACGAAGCGAATCACGCTGTCGGCGATCTGTCGGCGCAGTGCGAGTTGCCCCTCGTCTTCGAAGAGGGCGTCGCCGAAAATTTGCGAGAACGTCATCCGGTTGGAGACATTGAAAAAGCTCAGCGCTGAGATCTCCCAATGGATCGCCACGGGCGCGATGCCCTTTCGAAAATGTCCGGTTTCGACGCCTTTCTTATAGATCGCCTCGATCCGTGAGATCGCGGTCTGATTCAGCTGGCGTATCAGCTCCGATTTTTTCAGATAGTCGCCATTATGGATGTTCTCGATCATCACGAGGCGGATAAAATCCGGGTTCCTTCGATGGTGCTCAAATGTGAACTCGACGAGTTGCCGCAACGCATCGACCGGCGCCAGATCCTCCAGGTTAAGCTCTTTTTCCCCGTCGCGGACATGCCTGTAGGTCTCTTCCAGCACCTTCTGGTAGAGGCCTTCCTTGTCGCCGAAATAGTAATAGATCATGCGCTTCGACGTGCGCGTCTTCGCCGCGATTTCGTCTATCCGCGCGCCGGAAAGGCCGTGTTCAGAGAACTCCTTGAGGGCCACGGCAAGAATATTCGCGCGAACGCCCTCCGGATCCTGCTTCCAGCGCGTGCGCTGCGATCCCTTGCCCGAATCTGTGTCCTGCCGCGAGTCCATTTGCTGTTCTTAGCGGCCTGCACCCGGCGTGCCAAGTATCGTATTTAACCAATCGGTACAAAGTGGTTGACAAATTAACAGGGCGGTACATAAGTGGGAGGCCTCTGCGGGGATCGGCGGAGGCGGAGGACGGCTTTGAATTCTGAAACGATTGTCGACAACGGGAAGGCTGAGGCCGGCGCGCAAGGGCCGGGCACCGTCTTGGTCGGGCTCTTGGGGCGCGGCATCCAGCTTTCGCGATCGCCGGCGATGCACGAGGCTGAAGGCGCGGCGCGGGGCATAAACTACCAATACAAGCTGTTCGACACCGCCAAGATGGATCCGGATGTCCTCATCGAAGATATCCTGAAATCCGCAGAAGCCGGCGGATTTGCCGGGCTCAACGTGACCTATCCCTACAAGGTTGAGGTTATCGACCATCTCGACGACCTGTCGGACGCGGCACGCGCGCTTGGCGCGGTGAACACGGTCGTTTTCCGCGACGGCCGTCGCAGGGGGCACAATACGGATTGGTGGGGTTTCGCGGAGAGTTTTCGGCGCAACATGCCCGGCGCAAAGTGCGATACCGTATTACAGATCGGTGCGGGCGGGGCAGGGGCTGCCGTCGCGCATGCCCTTCTTGAGCAGGGTGTGGGCGAGTTGCGGATTTTCGATCGCGACCCCGAGAAGTCGGGCGCCCTCGAAGACCGTATCAATTCATCGGCGGCGCATGGGCGCGCGAGAGCCGTTTCCAGCCTCGAAGAGGGCTTGGATGGCGTGGTTGACGGCATCGTCAACACATCGCCTGTCGGCATGGCTTCGATGCCGGGTACGCCGGTTCCCGCCGATTCCATTCTGCCGGCCATGTGGGTCGCGGATATCGTCTATTTCCCGCTCGAAACCGAGTTGCTTCGGATCGCGCGGGAGAAGGGCTGTCGCGTACTGCCGGGATCCGGCATGGCCGTGTTCCAGGCCGTTCGTGCATTCGAGCATTTTACCGGGCTAGTACCGGACAGCGACAGAATGGAGGCGGCATTCAATCGGTTCGATTCCACGGATCGAAACTAGCCGATACCGGCCGTGCCGGTATCAACACTCGTGCAATCTGGGAGGAAAAATTGCGCAACATCATGAAAACCCTCATGGGAGGCGTGACCCTTGCGGTCATGAGCCTTTCGACTTCCGCCGCCTTTGCGCAGGACAAGGTAGAACTGGTCTATTCCGACACGGTTCCGGAAAGCGACATTCGGTCAGAGACGCTTAAGAAGGAATTCGGCGAATGCCTCGGCGACCAGTTCGATTTCAAGCCCTATTTCGGTGCGACACTGTTCAAGCAGGGAACCGAGTTGACCGCGATGCAGCGCGGCAACCTCGATATGGGCTCTCTCGCCGTCTATGATTTCTACAACCAGGTGCCGCACACCGCGATCCTCGGCACGGCCTATCTCTTCAAGAGTTACGATCATATGCGCCAGATCTGGGCGTCCGGCGTGCTCGATGATCTCGCGCAGGAAGTCGCGGACAAGGCCAAGGTGAAAATTCTCGCCAATCCCTATATCGGGACCCGCCACGTCAACATCAAAGGCGACAAGAAGGTCATGACACCGGCCGATCTCGACGGCGTGAAGCTGCGCATGCCGGGCGGCGAGGGCTGGCAGTTCGTCGGTGAGGCGCTTGGCGCAAACCCGACGCCGCTCGCTTTCACCGAAGTCTATACCGCGCTGCAGACCGGCGCGATCGACGGCCAGGACAATCCGCTTCCCGCCGACAAGGCGATGAAATTCTACGAGGTGACCGATCAGATCATCCTGACCGGCCATCTGGTCGCCAACAACCAGTTCTCCATCTCGATGTCCAAGTGGAACTCGATGAACGAAGAGCAGCAGGCGAAGGTCCAGGAATGCGCCATCAACTTCGAGAAGGCGCTCGACAAGGTGACGCTCGACCAGGAAGCCGAACTGGTCGACTTCTTCAAGGGCGAAGGCCTGCAAGTCTACGAGCCCGACAAGGATGCGTTCCGCAACCACGTGCTTGATGCCTACAAGGCATCCAAATACTCAGCCGACTGGCCGGAAGGCCTTCTGGAGAAGATCAACGAACTCTAATCGCCAATCCGTCCGGCGGCTCAGGCCGCCGGACGCAAAGGCTGCCGGATAGACGAAATGGAAGCATTCTCAACCATACGCGACTGGCTGGGACGCCGGGCGGAAGAATTGCTTGCCCTCATATTGGCAAGTCTCTTCATCACGTTCCTGATCCAGATCGTGTTCCGCTATTTCCTCAACCTGCCGCTCGGTTGGACGATCGAGTTCGTCTCGATCGCGTGGCTGTGGGGAATCCTGTTCGGTTATGCCTTCGTCACGCGCGACGCGGAGATCATTCGTCTCGATATCGTCTATGGCGCGGTACCGGTCGGGGCGCAGCGGGTGATGGATGCTGTGACGGGGCTGGTTTGCGCCGGGATATTCCTTTGGTCGCTGCCCAATGTCTGGGAATACGTCACCTTCATGAAAATCGAGAAGACCGCCTATATGCGGATTCCATTCGACTACGTCTTCTCCATCTACATCCCGTTCGCCATCGCCGTCGCCATTCGCTGCCTGATCAATGTCTGGCAGGCGATTCGCGGCGATCATCCGAAATATCAACCCGGCGACGGAGCGGAAGGCCACGACTATGACTGATCCCTTCGTCGTTTCGCTCGTTCTCATCGTCGCGCTTTCGCTGGGAGGCCTGTCGATCGGCATCGCCATGATCTGCGGTTCGACAGTCTATCTGGCGCTGAAAGGCTTCGATCCCTCCATCGCCGCCGAGACGCTTCTACAAGGGTTGCTCAACAGCTACACTTTGCTGGCGATCCCGCTTTTCATCCTCGCCGCGGACATCATGAATGTCGGCAGTCTCGCCGACCGGCTTCTGCGTTTCTGCCAGGCATTGGTTGGACGCTTCCGCGGCGGGCTCGGCCACGTCAATGTCGTCTCGTCGCTGATCTTTTCCGGGATGTCCGGCTCCGCCGTCGCCGATGCGGTCGGTATGGGCCGCATCATCATCAACATGATGACCAAGGACGGGAAATATTCGAAGAGTTACGCCGCCGCGATCACAGCCGCCACGGCCACGATCGGGCCGATCATCCCGCCATCCATTCCAATGGTGCTCTACGCACTCGTCTCCGACCAGTCCGTCGGCTACCTCTTTGCCGCAGGCATGGCGCCAGGACTATTGATGGGGCTGATGATGGGAGTGACCAACTTCCTCGTCGCCCGCAAGCGGGGCTTCCCGGTCGACAACAGCGTGCCGCTCGCGGAGATGCCACGGGTTACGTTCCAGGCATTTCCCGCTTTGATGCTGCCGGTCATCCTGCTTGGCGGCATCTATAGCGGCGTCGTAACGCCGACCGAGGCGGCCGCTGTCGCCGCGTTTTATGCGCTGGTGATTTCGGTCCTGTTCTATCGTTCGGTGTCGCTGGGCCAGTTCTATCGGACACTGGCCAGCAGTTCCCGCTCGACCGCGTCGGTCGGTATCCTGATCGCCGGCGCGCTTACCTTCAACTACGTGATTACGCGGGAGAACGTTCCCAATACGCTCGCGGATTTCCTTGCGCAGTTCGAACTGTCGAAATGGGGCTTCCTGATCGCGATCAACATCTTGATCCTGGCGCTCGGCTGCATTCTGGAAGGCGGCGCGATCCTGCTCATCATCGTGCCGATCTTCATTCCGACGGCACAGGCGCTGGGCGTCGACATGATCCATTTCGGCGTTGTCGTCGTGGTCAATGCCATGCTCGGCCTCGTCACACCGCCCTACGGATTGTTGCTCTTCATCGTCGCGAACATAACAGGGCAACCGATGGCGCGCATCGTCAGGGATCTTCTTCCCTTCCTTGTCGCATTGTTTGCAGCGCTCGCCTTCATCACCTTCGTGCCGGACTTCGTGCTCTTCCTGCCGCGTCTGCTCGGCTACAATGGATAAAAAACTGGACAAACGATGATCAACCCGGAACTCGAACCCTTCCTGGAAGTCTGGAACGAAGCCTGGACCGTCCTGCCCGCCGGCGCGACGCCGAAGGAGCGGCGGATCCTGTTCGAGTACATCGCCGACGACATGGCGCTGCCGCGCCCGGAGGGTATCCGCACGTCCGCCCGTTTCGTCCCGAGCGGCGATCGTCTCGTCACCGTGCGCGTCGACCGCCATGAAGATGGCGGCACTCAGCCCTGCCTCGTCTACATGCATGGCGGAGCATGGATGCAGGGCAGTCCGATGACGCATGCGGACATCACGATGCGTATCGCCGCAGCGAACAGGCAGACCGTGATCAGCGTCGACTATGCGTTGGCGCCGGAACACCCGTTCCCGCAGGCCGTTCACGAATGCCGCGACACGGTCGTCTGGCTGCACGAGCATGCCGGCGAACTCGGCATCGATCCGACAAGGATCGCGATTGGTGGCGACAGCGCGGGCGGCAATCTCGCAGCCGCCGTCACGCTCATGTTGCGCGGCACGCCGCATGCGCCGATGGCCCAATTGCTGATCTATCCCGGCACGACCTTCGACATGGACATGCCGTCCTATACCGAAAACGCTGATGCGCCGCTTCTCAATGTCCGCGGCATGCCGGCGGTCAACGCAATGTATGTTCCGGACGAAAACGAACGCCGCAACCCGCTGGCCGCGCCGCTGCATGCGGAAAGCCATGCCGGACTTCCGCCGGCGCTGATCTGCGTGGCACAGTACGATCCGCTGCGCGATGACGGCTACGCCTATGCCGACAAGCTGCGCGAGGCCGGCGTGCCGGTGGAGTTCGACGCGGGCGAGGGTCTGATCCACGGCTATCTGCGGGCGTTGGAATATTGCGCGGCATCGCGCGAGCGCCTTGAAAAAATGTGCCGCTGGCTGGCGGAGCGCTACGATACCTGACATGGGATCGCCCGCGGCAGTCACCCCCACCGAGCCCGGCCTGGAATACGCCTTCCTGATCCGGGCACAAATCGGCGCGGCGCGGTCGGGCGGGCAATCGCCCAAGGGCGTGCGGCTGCATATCCCGATCACCGGAGGTACGGTCAACGGGCCGATGCTGACCGGGACCATCGCGCCGGGCGGGTCGGATTGGCCACTCGTCCGCCGCGACGGGACTTCGGAGATCAGCGCGCGATACACGATCATTGCATCGGATGGCACACCGATCGAGGTTCGCAATGAAGGCCTGCGCGTATCATCGCCGGAGATCCTTGCCCGGCTGCGCGCAGGCGAGCCAGTGGATCCTTCGGAATTCTATTTTCGCTCGGTTCCGTCCTTCGAGGCGCCCGACGGTCCGCATGGCTGGCTGAACAACTCGGTATTCGTCGCCAGCATATGCCGCGATGGCGACGATGTCCTGATCTCTGTCTATCGCGTGACCTGAAGCGCGGCCGATCACTTGCCGTCAAGCGACAGCATGTCGACCATGGCGCCCACGGCCATGCGGTATCCGGAAGGGCCGAGCCCCGCAATGACGCCCGTGGCGACGCGCGACACCAGCGAATTGTGATAGATCGCCTCGCGGCGGTGGATATTGGAGATGTGCAGCTCGATGATCGGGCCCGGAAACATCTTCAGCGCATCCAGGATCGCGATCGAGGTGAAGGTGAAGGCGGCCGGGTTGATGACGATCCCGCCGGCCGATGCATCAATCGCCTCATGGACCCATTCGATGATTTCGTATTCGCGGTTCGACTGGCGAAACTCCACCGGTATGGAGCCGGCGGCGTTGCGGCACATGGCTTCGACCTCGGCAAGCGTCGTGCGGCCGTAGATTTCGGGTTCGCGTGTCCCAAGTCTGTTCAGGTTGGGTCCGTTCAGGACGTAAATGGAATTTGCCATCGATCGCTACCGGGGTTGGGATGTCGACGTCCAGCCTGGCTCGCGCGCATCGCAATGCGGTGGAGCGGAGGTACAGGTTGTAGATTGATCCAGGATTGAAGAACGGGCAGGTCGAGGCCTGCCCGTCTTTTCGCGGCGCCTTGGGAGGTTATTCCACCGCGTTGATGCGGTCGACAATTCCCTCCGGCCAATCCTTTGCGAGATCGGAATTGAGGTATTTGTCCTGTGCGAACGCCCGGAAAGCCTCGACGTCCGGCTTGTAGAGTTTCAGGCCTTCGCCTTCGAAGAACGCCGCCAGTTCGGCCTCGCGGTTGAGATGCTGTTCCGTGCTCCAGGCGATCGCGTCATCCGCGGCCTTCTGGACTTTTTCCTGCTGCTCGGGCGAAAGCTTGTTCCACGTATCGAGCGACATGGTCAGCAGGTCGAAGCCGATCAGATGCGAGGTCAGCACGATCTGCTTCATGACTTCGTAGAACTTCATGTTCTGGACATTGGGAAGCGGATTGTCCTGCCCGTCGATCGCGCCTGTCTGCAAGGACGTATAGACCTCGGCATAGGCGACCGGCACGGGGTTGGCGCCGAGCGCGGAGCCAAGGAACTGCCAGGCTTCGCCGCCCGGCATGCGGAGCTTGATGCCGGACATGTCCGCGGGCGTCTTGATCTCCTTGTCCACGTTCAGGCCAACCTGGCGCGTGCCGAAGAATGTCGGCCCGAGGATCTTGACGCCGAGCTGGTCTTCGACCATCTGCGTCATTTCCTTGCCTACGTCGCTGGCGAAAAAGGCGCGCAGGTGGTCGGCGTCGCGGAACAGATAGGCCGAAGTCAGGACCGACCAGGCGGGAACCTGGTTGGCGATGTCCTGCGGCGCAATGTTGCTCATTTCGAGGTTGCCGCGCTGCAAGGCGACGAGTTCGGTGCCCTGCTTGAACAGCGTTCCGCCATAATAGCCGTTGAAGGCGAAATCGTCGCCGATTGCGTCGGCAAATTTCTTCATCATCTCCGCGCGGATATCCTGCGGGGAGAATACGGCCGAGAAGTTGATTTCGATCTTGTCCTGGGCAACCGCGAAAGTCGCGGAACCCGCCAGCGCGGCGGTCATGCCGGCGGCCATCAGTGCACGTCTGGTGAATTTCATCATTGCATTCCTCCCGGGGCATTTAAGTTCTGAAACAGCGGATCCTTCGGACCGGCGCCGTTCAATGAAACTGCCATTCGACAATTTCCGGATCAATAGGTATTTTTAAAAATATCATATGAAAATGAGAATATCATTATTTCCCTGGCTTGCCTGACGGGCGCTTGGCGGTAGAGTGGACACATGAACACGGCGAATCCTGAAAATATGGATGTCAGCGGAGAGACGGCCGGCGAAATCGCCTACCGCCAGATTCGCCGGGATATCGTCTTCGGCACGCTTGCACCCGGAACGCGGCTTCGCCTTGACAGGCTGAAGGACCCCTACCTTGTCAGCGTCAGCACCTTGCGAGAGATCTTCAATCGCCTCGCCTCGGAACGCTTTGTCGTCGCGGAGGACCAGAGGGGATTTCGCGTCTCGCCTGTTTCGCAAGGTCATTTCCGCGAGGTCGCCGGTATGCGCGAGCTACTGGAAGCGCATGCGCTGAGGCAGTCTTTCGAGCGCGGCGACATCGAATGGGAAAGCCAGGTGGTGGCCGCCCATTACAAGCTCGCAAAGATGGAAGCGTTTATCGAGGCGGGGGATGCCGGACACACCGAAGCCTGGAAGCGCTATGACCGCGAGTTTCACGCCGCGCTGATCGCCGCATGCGGTTCCAAAGCGTTGATGGAGACGCATCGCGGCATTTTCGATCATTATCTGCGATACCAGATCGTCGCGGTGATCTATCGCGGAGAAGCCGCGTCGCAGGAGCATCGGCAATTGATGGAATGCGCACTTTCTCGTGATGCGGAGACAGCCGCCGGTATCCTCGCCCGCCACATTCGCGCCTGCGTAGACCACACGCTCGACAACGGGTTGCTCTCGGCGTGAGTGTTCAGCCATCATCCTCCGTTCTTGCGCCGGGAGTCCTCCGATGAAGAGAGAAGCGCTGCCGATCGAACGCCCCGCCGTCCCGACCATTGCGGAGGGCGCTTATTCGAGAATACGCAAGGACATCATTTTCGGCATTCTGCCTCCTGGGCGGCGGCTCAAGCTCGAGAAACTCAAGAAGGATTACGGCGCCAGCGTCAGCACATTACGGGAAATCCTGAACCGGCTGTCATCGGAAATGCTGGTCGTGGCGGAGGGACAACGCGGATTCGAGGTCGCGCCCATCTCCGCGGAAAACCTGCGCGAAATCGCCGATCTCAGACTGCTGCTGGAAGGCCATGCAATCGAGCAGTCATTCGCTGTTGGTGGCGTGGAGTGGGAAGGGCGGGTCGTTGCCGCCCATCACAAGCTGGCCGGACTGGAGCGTCTGGTGAGTGAAGGCGACAACAGCAAGGTCGAGTTGTGGAAGCGCTACGATTGGGAGTTTCACCAGTCGCTGATTTCCGCGTGCGGTTCCAATGTGCTCATCGAGACTCATGCGTCCATCTTCGACCAGTACCTGCGTTACCAGCTTATCGCGTTGTCATTTCGCGGAGACATTGCTTCAGCCGAGCATTTGGCTCTTCGAGATTGTGCCCTCGCGAAGGATGCCGCCAAGGCCCGGGAAGTCCTCGCGCGTCATATTCTTGGCGGTGTCGAGCACGCGTTGAACGGGGGGCTGAAGCTTCGGGACGGGTTTCCGGATTCGATCCTCCGCGAGAGCTGAACCATTACTTCGGAATATATGGGATTACTGGCCGTACCGTTTTCCTCCCGGGCGACCTCCTGAGGGCTAATGCCGAAAACCGGCGACGAATGTCGATTCCGGATTTTCGTTGAGAGGCTTGCGGTAGGCACTGTGTGCTCCGCGTCGAGGATCGCGAATGCCCGGACAAGGGTATCATCGCGCATTGACATACAGTATGTCACATGATTTGTGGCTTCGGTCCGATAATTTGGCGCAAGCGAAATGGGCGCGCGCGTAGCACAACATCTGATGTGCGGATTGGGGCTGCTACTGGAATCGGGTCGTGCAAGCGTCTCGGCTTCGCAGGCCCGACAAGGCGCATCGATTGGAGTAGGGAGACGACAGGATGAGCCTGCCAGGAAATGCATTTTTGGCCATGTGGCATGATATCGAGCCGGACGCCTGGACCGAGTACATGGAATGGCACACGCGCGAACACATGCCTGAGCGCCTCTCGATTCCAGGCTTTCTCGTCGGCAAGCGGCTGATCAACCATACGGTGGAACGCTATCGCTACGGCACGATCTACACGGGGCGCGATGTGGAGGTGTTCCGATCGCCGGCCTATCTTGAGCGTCTGAACAACCCGACAGAATGGTCCGGCCGGGTGCAGCCATTCTTTCGCAATTTCCTTCGTGTCGCTTGCGACCGGATTGCGTCTGCCGGTCATGGCGATGGCGGCGCGATGGCGACAATCCGGCTCGATCTGCTGGAAGGCGCCGACGAAAAGTTCGCAACCGGCGCCAATGCGCTTTGTACGTCTTTGCTGAACGTGACCGGCGCTGCCGCGGTCAGCCTCGGAAAGGCCCGGAACGAGGTTTCGGACATAAAGACGCGCGAAACGGAGATGCGCCCGGGCATGTCGGAGGAGGGGTTCGACGTGGTCGTGCTGGTGGAAGGAAGTGGCGCGCCGGAACTGGAAGCATCATTGTCCGAGATGCTGCGCGTGATCGCCAAAAGCGATCTTGGCCTCGATCGTCCGCGATCCATTGTCTACAACCTCGCCTATCAGCTGACGGCGAATGACATGGCAGAAGCCTCAAAGTGAGGGCCGTCGCCAAGCTGGCCGCCGCACCAGGCGAGATGGCGCTGATCGACAGACCCGCGCCGGTACGTGGTGCGGGCGATGTCCTGGTCAGGATCGCGGCTGCGGGAATCTGCGGTACGGATGTTGCGATCTGGCGCTGGCACGAAGCCGTCGTGGGTCAATATGCGCCGACATTTCCTGTGACTGTGGGGCATGAATTCGCGGGTCACGTGGTCGAGGCACCGAAAGACAGCGGGCTTGATCCGGGCATGCTCGTGGCGATCAATCCGCAGATTGGCTGCGGACGCTGCAAGTATTGCGGTCTGGGCCGGCCGACGCTGTGCGACAATCGCAAGCTGATGGGCGGCCATGTCGATGGCGGCTGGACCGAAATGGTCTGTGTCCCGGTGCAACAGGTCTTCCCCTTGCCGGATGGCGTCGATCCTGCCGTGGCGCCGCTTCTGGAGCCCATGGCGGTCGCGGTACATGCCGTGTTGGAGCGAGTGCCTGTCCGCGCCGGCGACACAGCTCTGGTGATTGGGGCAGGGCCGATCGGCCTGCTCTGCGGGGTTCTCGCGCTTCAGGCGGGGGCGGCGAAAGTCGTGATTACCGGCGTTGGAGCCGATGTTGACCGGCTCGCGCTCGCGCGGGAATTGGGAATGGTGCCGGTGGATGTCGAAATGTCGAATCCGGCGGTCGAGATCGGGCCGCTCGGGGCGGATGTCGTCTACGAGACAAGCGGCAATGCGGCTGTCGCGGAACAGGCACTGGCGCTGGCGGGCAAGGCTGGCCGTGTCGCGCTGATCGGTTTGTGCCACGGCCCCTCGACCTTCGTCACCACGCCCGCCGTGCTCAAGGAAATCGAGCTGATCGGCTCGCGTGGCTACAACGATCCGACGTGGCGGCTGGTCATGCAGGTCTTGCCGGGGGTCGCCGCGCAGGTGATGCGCCTCGTGACCCATCGGTTCAAGCTGGAACAGTTCGAAGAAGCGCTTGAGACGGTCGCGAAGCGCGAAGGCGTCAAAGTCCTCCTGGAACCCTGATCCAGTGCAATCGCGAAGCTCCCGCCACGGGGGGCGCGGCGCCCTCCGCTAGCGCGCCTTATCGATACATTCCATCGCCTTGCGCGAGGCGTCGAGACAGGTCTTCGCCCAGGCGGAATGCCCCATTTCGGCGATGCGGCGGTGACTGGGGATTTCGACGCTCACGATCAGGTTTTCCGGCAGCGCGCCGATAATACCCGCAAGATCCGCACTGCCTTCGCCGGGGAGCAGGCGTTCCTCACGGGCCGTGTGGAGAAGCTCATCGAGCGTCTCGGGCGGTTCCGACGGGCAGTCGCAAATCTGGAAATAACTCATCCGCTCGGCCGGGATCGCACGGAGATCGTCCAGCGTGGTGTTCGAGCGCGCGACATGGATCGTGTCGATGAGGATCTGGCCGTTCGGCCGGTCCGCAGCGGCAACGACCCGGGTCGCGGCAGCCGCATTGTTCGACGGCGCCCATGGCGTGAATTCGAGGTTGATCGTCAGACCGAACGGCTCTGCCGCCTCGCAGAGGGATGCGAAAGTGTCGGCCATGCGGGCTTCATCCGGATCGAGCCCTGCGGCGATGACCGTCTTTGCTCTCAGCTGACCGGCCGCTTCCAGCATGGGTAGCCACGCCTCGACATTGGTGTGTTCGTCGATACGGGCGATTTCCACGTCGAAGATCGACAGGCCCGTGTCCTCCAGACGCTGCTCGGTTTCACGCATGAGCCGGTCGTCATTCATCAGCGGAAATGCCTGGCCGCCGGGCAGGGCAGGCATCATGCGGATACCGACCGAATCATATCCCGCGCCGGCCGCGATCGTGATCGTCTCCGGTGGCGAGATCTCGAGCGTCAGGTAAGACAGGCAATAGCTGCGGGTCACGAAGCGAATACTCCCGGGATGTGCGACACGAATGAGTCAGGGGAAGCAGCATTGACATACAGTACCTCAGATGCCAAGTGTCCTTCCGGCGTGAATCCTGTTCACAGGCACGTCTCTGCAAGCATTTGGAACAACAATGAAAGCGATCGTCTACCTCGGCAAAGCCAGGATGGAGTTACAGGATGTGCCCGACCCGGTTCCCGGCGAGGGCGAGGTTCTGTTGCAGGTTAGGGCATGCGGGATCTGCGGCTCCGACATGCATGGCTATCACGGCCATGATCCGCGCCGCGTGCCGCCGATGATCATGGGTCACGAAGCGGCCGGGATCGTGCAGGGCGGCCGTCTCGACGGGCAGCGCGTGGCGCTCAATCCCTTCCTGAGTTGCGGTACTTGCACAAACTGCGTGTCGGGAAAGCCGCAACTGTGCGAATCCCAGCGCAATATCGGTTTGCCGCCGCACGACGGCGCGTTCGCGCAGCTTGTCGCGGTGCCTGAACGGAACCTGGAGCCTATTCCCGACGATTTGCCGTTCGAGGCAGCGGCGCTAGCCGAACCGCTCGCCGTCGCCGTTCATGCGGTGGTCATTGGCCGGCGGGCTTTCGCAGGGTCGCTTGCCACGGCGAATATCGCGGTATTCGGTGGCGGTGCGATCGGGCTGGCCACCGCGCTGGTTCTCGCGACGGAAGGGGCGCGCCAAATCCTGTTGGTCGAAACCAATCCAGCCCGGCGCGCGACGGCAGAGGCGGCTTCGGACAAGATCCGGGCCATTGCGCCGGACGAAGAGCCCGATCGCGGTAGCTGCGACCTGATCTTCGATGCGGTCGGCGCGTCTGCGACCCGCGAAATGGCGTTTCGCATGGCCCGGCGCGGCGGCGTTATCGTGCATAGCGGTCTTCTGCCCGGCAGCGAGGGTGTCGACGTGCGGGCCTTGACCCTTCGTGAATTGGCGTTGCTCGGGGCCTATTGCTACTCGATTCAGGATTTTCGCCACGCGATCGCGTTGCTGGCTTCTGGCGCGCTCGGGCCGCTGAACTGGATTGAGACCCGACCGCTCACCGATGGCAGCAAGGCCTTCGCAGATATCGACGCCGGCCAAGTCGCCGCGGCAAAAATCGTTCTTACCGCTTGAAGGAGTCAATCATGATCTACAGGACAGCGAAGGGCATCACCATGCCCGCACTCGGCCTGGGCACTTTCGAACTGACCGGCGCTGAAGGTATCGCTTCGATCCGCTCTGCTATCGAGTACGGCTATCGCCATATCGACACCGCGATCCGTTACGGCAACGAAGCCGAGGTCGGGAAGGCGATCCGCGAATCCGGCATTCCGCGCGACGAGATCTTCGTTACCACCAAGATCTGGTTCGACTCGCTCGCCTCAGAGACCGTCCACCAGCGAATCGGTGAAAGCCTCGAGCGTCTGCAAATGGATCAGGTCGATCTCCTTCTGGTCCACTGGCCTGGCACGGAAGTGCCCATGGGCGAAACGTTGGCGGCATTTGCCGAGGTGCGCGCTGCGGGCCAGACGCGCAGCATCGGCGTAAGCAATTTCACGACGGCGCTGCTCGATGAAGCCATCAATGTTCATGGCGCCGAACTGGTGACCAACCAGATCGAATATCACCCGCTCCTGGCGCAGCCGAAACTGCTGCCGGCTCTGCGCAATGCCGGGATGATCCTCACCGCATATCTGCCGCTGGCACGCGGCGCCGTGTTCAAGGAAGAGGTGATCCAGGAAATCGGCCGCCGCCACGGCAAATCGGCGGCTCAGGTCTCGTTGCGCTGGCTTCTGCAGCAGGACGGCGTTGCCGCTATTCCGCGGTCCTCGAAGATCGAGAATATCCGCTCGAATTTCGACATCTTCGATTTTGAACTCGACGAGGCGGAGATGGCGCAGATCGCCGGACTCGACCGCCAAGAGCGGATGGTCGATTTCGAATGGTCGCCGGAATGGGACACGATTTGAGGGCGCACCTTTCGTCAACGGCGAGGTGTTTGCTCGTGATTTCAAGCCGCTGGCCTTTTTCCCTCACGTGAATGTTGCGGCGAGACGGCGGGCCGGTCCCTTGTTTGACGATGAGCGACGTCGGCCGTTTGCCGTCTGGCACGCATAGCTATCGGGATTCTGTATGTTGAATATCCGGCATGATGGTTGTATCTGACATTTCAGATACAATCCTGCCGGTTTGAAGCCTGTGGGAGCTTGAGGCAAACCGCAGGCGTGCCGTTCTCATGAAAAAAACTCCCATTCATCGCCCGAAATCACTCGCTGCCACCGTGGCCGAAAACCTCAAAGACGCGATCATGCGCCGCGAGATCGCTCTCGGTGAGCCGCTGTCGGAGGAGAAAATCGCCGTTGCGATGGATGTCAGCCGAACGCCTGTGAGGGAAGCGCTGACGATCCTGCAGATGCAGGGGTTGATCAACATCCTGCCGCGCCGCGGCAGTATTGTTTTCAAGCCCGATGCGGAAGAATTGCGCCGCCTTGTCGACTATCGTCTGAACCTGGAGCTACTCGTAAGCCGTTTGGCGCTGGAACGCGCGCCGGAAGCGACGCTGGCGGGGCTCAAGGAGGCGATCGCCAAAATGGAAAAGGCGCGTGACGCGGATGACACGCTGGCCTACGCCCAGGCGGACACCCAGTTTCACAACGTCTTCTTCGAGAATTCGGGTAATCCGTTTTTTGTCGAGGCTTTCGATATCGCTTCGGGTCGTATCGCTGCGCTGCGCGTCCATCTGTCGGCTCAACTCGACCTGCACCGCTACACGACGTTCGGCGAGCATGTCGAGATTGCGGAAGCTGTGGAGGCCCGTAATGCCGACAGGCTGGAGCAGCAACTTCGCGCGCATATCGGGGCAATGGAGCCGAACTATTCGCAGGCGCTGAAGATGCTCGAGGAGCAACAGTAAGGCCTTAATACGCGTCACGGTGAGGCCTGCCGCGATAAATCAGAACTGTACTGCCAGCCCAACAGCTTGGCTTCATCGTCAACAGAACCTCGCAGTCCGTATTTAGCCGTTAAACGGTCCCGCCGGCAGTTATACTGGCGCAGGGTGCCGCCGCTTTGTGATTGAAATATCGCCGGCTCCTTTCCTCTCCACCAAACCGATTTGGCGTTTCGCACTTCGACCTCCGTGATCCCTTGAATCCGACGGAATGATACCGCACAGGCCCCTGAGATCGGCTTCTGACATACAGTATGTTTTTAATTGACATACTGTATGTCACATGTTTGAGATTGTGAGTTCATGCTGTTCCAATCGCGCACCTCTTTCGAAGCGAAGTGCCTTCGCAGTTGCCATCAGAAGTGCGGGAGGGAAGCAGGTTTACGGTTGGGTTGACGCCCAATTCGCCGGCAGCAGGCCGCCACTTTCACGGCCTTCTCCGACAATCTCAGAACGCAATGGGAGGATAACGATGCGTTTGTTCACCACGATCTCTGTGGCTGCCATGCTTGTCGCTGGCGCTGCTCAAGCCGCAGACAAGGTCGAACTGATCTATTCCGATACGATTTCCGAAAACGACACGCGGTCAAAACTTCTCCGGGACGAATTCGCCGCCTGCCTTGGCGATGAGTTCGATTTCAAGGAGTACCACGGCGCGACGTTGTTCAAGCAGGGTACCGAGCTTACCGCCATGCAGCGGGGCAACCTCGATATGGGCAATCTGGCGATCTACGATTTTTACAATCAGGTGCCTTCGACCAGCATTCTCGGTACGGCTTTCCTGTTCCGCGACTATGATCACATGCGCGCCGTGTTCGGCAGCGACCTCCTGGACGACCTGTGGGCCGAAGTCGAGGACAAGGCGCGCGTCAAGGTCTTGTCCAGCCCCTATATCGGCACGCGGAACATCTCCTATGTGGGTGATCGAGAGTATATGACGCCGGCGGATCTCAAAGGCGTCAAGATGCGCTTCCCCGGTGGCGAGGGTTGGCAGTTCGTTGGCGTCGCGATGGGCGCCACCCCGGTGCCGATTGCCTTCACCGAAGTCTACACCGCTCTTCAGACCGGTGCCGTCGACGGGCAGGACAACGGGTTCCCGCTGACGCGCTCGATGAAGTTCGACGAAATCGTCAACTATGTTGGCCTCACCAATCACCTCATCCAGACCAACCAGTTCACGATTTCGCTCAGCAAGTGGAACTCGTTGACGGAGGCGCAGCAGGCCAGAATGCAGGAATGTGCGACCAATTTCGAAGCTGCTGTCGACAAGGCCATCATCGAAGAAGAAAACAGCCTCAAGGAGCAGTTCATAGCCAACGGCATCCACGTCTACACACCGGACAAACCGGCATTCCAGAACCAGGTGCTGAATACCTACCGTGAATCCAAGTACTCCGCCGACTGGCCGGAGGGTCTGGCCGACGCGATCGTGGCGGTTGGCCAGTAAAGGTCACTAATGCAGGCGGGAACTTCCCGCCTGCAATCCCGCGGCGTCCCGTTTTTGCGTGGGCGATTTCGAACCCGCACGACAGGGAAATCGCCCGGCCTTGGCGAGGACGCTTGCTCTCCAGACAGCTAAAGGTGCCGGAAACCCTGTATCGGACGATCCGATTTCGTGAGGCCAAGGCGACAGGAACTCTTTCCAAGAATTCTGTATCGCCTTCTCATCCTGCGTCCGATCTCGGCTTGCAACTCGTCATCCGAATAAGTCTCGATCCCGGCTGAATACCTGCAATTAGGATCATCCATCTGGGCAAGTCGGTGAATTTCCCTGATCCGTTGTTCGAGCTTCATATTCGCATAGACACTCCGGGTAATTGCGAGTTCCATATGACCCAAATTCATGCTGATCGCTTTCTCGATTGCAGGATCGCAACGTGAATCATTCGTGAACTGTCCATGCATATGTCGAAACGCATGCGAAGTGTAATGTCTGAGACCTGCGCAGAGTCCGAAGGTCAACTCGGCTTCCCTCATACGCAGAAAAAGGATCACGTCGTATCCAAAATACAGGTGTGGCACGTTTTCGGAATAGGCGGGAAGGCCGTCTTTGGACCACATCCCGACTAGTGGGGTGGATTTACCAGTTGCGCGGGCCAGCTCTTCCGCCGTGTAAAACTCGCCTGGCTGGATCTTTCGCGCGTCGACAAATCACTTTTTCGCTCGGATTTCGCGGGTGGTCATTGGTCCACCCGCGACGAAATTTCGCGGTCCAGCACCGCAGCTTCGAAAACAAGCAATTCGGAAAGACGCCATCGCGTGACGCCGGGTCCGAGCTTGACCGGCTTCGGGAAACTCTTTCGTGAGGCTGCCCACCGCCAGATGGTAGCCTTGCCTACGCCATAGCGCGCAGCAACTTGCTTGTCGGTGAAATAGCGATCGTCTTGAGAGGGGGGCGGCATGATTGCTCCTCGCCCGTCTGGGCCAGTAGCACGTCCTGCGCGTAATAACGGTTCAGTTGTAATGATCGCAAAAGGCGACCACAAGGAATATGTTCCTGATTCGCGAATATGTCAGTATCAGGCAAATTCACGAGGGATCATGCTGACCGGCGACGTACTCTCCCCATCGGTCGAGGAGGACACGCCGTTACTCCAGAAAATCTGATCGCTGGTAAGCGCGCGTTACCCTATTGCCGGTCATTGGCCTCCGCCATCAGGTCTTTTGAAAAGCCAAAGCCCACCCCCGTCATTGTGCTTGCCGGACGGCAACGATCGGACGGAGATGGCTCTCAGTTTATGCAGTGGACGCGCCAATTTTATCCACCTTTTGAGGTGCGATTAAATGAGACGAACTTGTACGATATGCCCAATTTAGGCAATGAGATGCCAGTTTTTTCGGTGTTTCACGAGATATGATGATACGCGTTTGGTGTACCGGCAGGGGGCACCAAGATCTTCGATTTTGGAGTCTTCATTTGCGGGTTGCCGGCCGCCTATCCGAAATTACGGGTTCCGCTGCGCCGACCAGGCTGTTTTCACCCCCATTCCCGTGTGCATCTCAAGACGGGTATCCGAAGAAATCGAAATCCTCGCGGAAGTAGTCGCGGATGATTGCGCGGATTTCAGGCGTGTAGTCCGCTTCTCCGGTTCGCCCGCTTCGCGAGGCGTTTCGGTGCTGCAGGGGCGCGTCGAATCCGTGTCTTGCGGCAAATGCGGGCCATTCCTCCGACAGGTTTTCGAAGCGGAGGAGTTCCGTGGCGAGCATCGTGCCGTCGGTGCCGCAAAGCCATTTCTTTTGCGGAATGAACCAGATCAGCGTGTCGCCGATCATGTTTCCCGGATTGTAGGCAATGCCGGTGCGCTCGAAGAAGGAGCGGGTGCGGAAATCGTCATAGCGGTATGTCGAGATCACCCAGTCCGTAAAGCTCTTGTTGAGATTGGCGAGATGCGGGTTCCGCTCGCCCGATTCATAGCGCCGCTTGCGGTAAAGATATTCGGAGGCGACCCGATCGAAAGGATTGCGGATGACGGCGAAGATCGGCGCGCCGCGCCCGTGTTCGGCGACCCAGGCTTCTGCGGTGCGATGGCCGGCGGAGACGATCCTGTCTCCGGCCGAGGCGACGAGGCTGGTCCCGGCATTCTTGCTGATATGGATGAAGACGGGCCTGTCCCGCGCGGGTTTCAAGGCGTCTGGCGAACTGGTATCGGTTTGCGGCAAAGGTCCCGTCCCGGGAATTGACAATCGAGCAACGCCTGGAACGATAGTGCCCGTCTACAGAAAGAACAAACTCGTCCATATCCACATACCGAGGACCGGCGGCACGGCCATCGAGATTATGTTCCACGCACTGGGCGACATGGTCTGGGGCCTGGACTCCTGGGTCGGCGAGGATCAGTGCGGCGACCGCTGGTACGAGTTCCAGCATCTGACCTATCGCGAACTCCTCCAAATGGCCGGTCCCGAAATCGGCTCCGATGTCTCTTTCGCCGTGGTGCGCGATCCCCGCGACCGTCTGGTGTCCGACTATCGCTGGCGAGAGTATATTGGGCGGACATATCCCGATGCGCCCGTGCTTTCATTTCCTTCATTCGAGCGCTTCGTCCGGGCGATACCGCCCGACATCGACGCGAACTGGGACGAGCTGATCCGGGGAGCAAGCCGAAGCGAGGCGAATTTCCTGATCCATGTCAGGCCGCAGCATCATTATCTCGAAGCCCGGGGCGAGCAGATCGCGGTCGAACATCTGTTGCGCTTCGAACAGTTCAAGGAAGATGTAACGGGCCTGATGGAGCGGTTCGGCATCGGAGCCGACTCGATCCGAAGGCCGACCGGGCGTGATCGCGCGGAGTTCTTCACGGCTGAAACGCTCGAGATCGTGAACAGGCTCTATCACCGGGATCTCGAACTGCTCGGCTATCCGGAGACGTGACAGCCTTGTCCCGGCGCGAACAGGATGAGAAAGTCCGCCTGCCATGAAAAAGCTTGCTGTTCTCGTGCTCGGCTGCGCCTCCGGTCCCTATGTGGGGCTGGTCGATGCGATCATGCGCAGTTGGGGCCGAAAGAGGCTCGAGGCGATCGATGTCTATTACGTGTTCGGGACCGTCACCGGCGATCTGGAAACCGCGGCCCTGACGCGGTGGTTCGGGGGTGACGTCCCGAAGATCGAGGATGGCGGCATTCGCGAGAATGGCGGTGTGCTGATCGCGGGTTGTCCGGACAGCATCTATGTCCAGGAGGACTGTATCCTCCACAAGCGGCTGATCGCCTTCGATTATCTGGTTTCGGAGCGCGGTTACGACGCGATCTACACGGTCTGCGCGGCAAGCTATGTCGACCAGTACGAGCTCGCGGCCCATTTCGGCGAGATGACGCGAGCCGATTACATTTCGGGCGTCGCGATGATCGACAGCACCGGCAGCGCGCCCTTCATCAGCGGGGCGTCGATGCTCCTTTCCGGCTCGGTCGCACTCGAACTCGCCAGGAACCGGGCACATGTCGCCGCGGAAAACAGCTTCGGGTTTCGCGACGACGTAGCCATCGGCCAATGGGTTTCCCGTCACATGGGTTCTTCATCGCAGCAGGAGGTCATGGACGCCATTCGAAATGGCGAGCCGCTGCCGGAGGGATGCCTGTTCGATGCGCGCCGGGGCACCACGGTCGATTACGTCCTTGCGGAAGACGACCGCTTCCGGCCGAAACGCGGCGTGTTCCACTATCATTTCCATGCCGCCAGGCCCGGCGGGATGGAAGCGTTCCACGAGCGCTACTTCCTGCACCAGACGCGTCGGCTCTGGGCGGATTTCCCCGTGGAGGAACCCGCCTGAGCCGTTCAGGACTGGAGATACCAGAAGCCGAACCGCTTCATGTGTTCCAGTTTGACCGTAATGTCCGAGGTCCAGCTGACATGCACGACTGCCGGATTGTCGGGGAGCGGAACATTGTCGTTCAGGAAGCGGGAAATCACGTGGCCATTCACATAGATGTCCTCCGGCAACCGGCCGGTCCGCAACCCTCTCTCATGGAGCGCATTCATCACGAAATTGATGAGCCATTGTTCGCCGCCGCCGCGAAGGACCTTCAGATAGTTGGAGAAGACCACGTCCCATGCATGGCGCGAATAGGGATTGCTGCGGATGAACACGAAGCCGGAATTGTAGTGGAGCGGCGCATGCAACCGATTGGGGCCATCGAACATGAACAGCATGTCGAGATTGGCCTTGCCGGCGCGCCGGACCAGATCCGGACGCGGGTCGCGTGACCACACCATGTCGATATCCTGGCGCAGGATGTCGACACCCAGATCGAGCATGTCCTTCGTCATCGCCAGCTTGGCGAACAGGATACGGCGGAAAATCTGGTCGCCGAATTCTCCGCTGGCTTCCACCGGGATCTCGCCATAGATTCGTTCCGAGAAGATCGTGCGAAAACCCAGGTTCCGGGCGAACTCGTCGGCGCGCGCGTCGGTGGGAAACAAGAGCGTGAATTCGCGGCAAGCAATATTGTGACGATCGCAGGATGCGGCCCAGTTCTCCAGGAGCTGGCGGTATCCCCAGTTGAACATGGACACCACGACAGGCCCGCCATCGAGCTCTCTGCACGCGCGGCGGATACGATCAAGCCGGTCTTGCCGGCCGGTCTCGAAAGCATCGAAAAAGTGTTGGGCGGTTTCCCTTTGCTGCGGAGCGCTTTTGTCGTCGGGCGGCCCGACGGTTATCTCCAGCGGTGCGCGGAACGCCTCGATATCCAGGCGCGCGACAGACCTCTTGCGGGCTGGAAAGATGGTTCCAAGATACCGGCGGACCCGGTTGCGCAGCCGCTTTCGCGGTTTGGCCGGTGCCATGCCGGCCGCGACGATAAAGCGGATTTCCGTGCCCGGCGGCAACGAGGCCAGAACCTCCGCGTCATCGATCTCCCGCCGGCCAAGGAAAAGGTTTTGCAGAAAGGGCGGGTAGCCAGTTTCCGTTTCCAGGTGAGCCTTCAGATCCGCCACGGTCCCCAGACCATCGGGGATCGGCAGTCGCAGTCCTGAGGGGAGGAGGATGTACATTTCAGCGTCCGAAGAGGAATTCTTCCGGCCGTCTGCCGGGTTTCGTCCGCGACCTGGACGCGTTTGTCCGTTTCATGGAGCTTGCCGTCCTCCGGTATCGCGGACTTGTGGCCGCATGTTTCGTTACAGGCTCATCGGTTGGTGGACAAGCTTCGGCGGCTTCCGGTGCGGCGCACGGCCACTTGTCGTTTCCAAACAATTCATTTGGCCAGGATGCCTTGAGAAAATTGTTCCCTCGGGTTATGAGCTTGTTATTGGACAACGTAGCGTATTATCGCTGATTGTTGGTTTCGGCATACAGAATATGCCGGGCGTTGCTTCTGGAAATTGAATGGGAGTTGGAATTGGAACACGACGATCCCAAGAACGGCGCGAACGCACCGGATGACTCGGTTGAGACGGGTGATAACATTTCGCGGCGCGATGTCGTCAAGCGCGCCTGGGTTGCGCCGGTCTTCGTTGCCGTGAACCTCCCCAAGGGCGCCTTTGCCGCCGGTGCTGTCAGCCCGGTTGCCACGCCGGTTCCGACCTCCGCGCCGACACCGGGTGCACCGACGGCGGTGCCGACCACCGGACCGACGGCGGCGCCGACGACATCCCCGACAACATCCCCGACGACGGCACCGACCCCGGCCGTCTGACGATTTTTTTACTTGCACCTTGCGATCGGCGGGTAACAGGGGAGTTGTGTCCCGACCCTTCTGGAACGATTGTGCATGTCGCAAGAGTCCGCGCGGCGCGGGGCTTATTGCGTGAAGTGAGGGTATGACGGGGTCGACTGTTCAGCAATCGGGCGTTTCGGGAAGGCCGAGCCGCTTGCCGCATGTCCGCCAGTTCGCGGTCAGGGACGAACTCATCCTCGTTGCGCCGGAAGACGGGTCCGAGATCCTCGAAGACGGCGCGGACAATCTGGCGCTGGCGATAAACCAGACCGGGCGCGCGATCTGGGATCTGTGCGACGGCAACCATACTCCCGAAGACATCGCCCGAGCCCTGGAGCCGGAATTCGACGTCGATAGCGAAATCCTGCTCGAACACGTCGGCCAGGCACTCGCCGATCTGTCGCGGCTGCGGCTGATCGGCGGATTTGTCGAGCACAGCCGCGTCCGGATACCGACGACCTTTGCCATCGGGATCGAGGACAAGCCCTATTTCTGGTGGCAGACAGCCATCTTCCTGGAATCGTTCAGGGGGAAACTGCCGGCAGGCTGGCAGACTTTTGTCGTCGTCTGCAATGACGGCGCGCCGCTCTCCGACGAACTTCGCAACATCCTCGAGGCTTACGGCACGAAATATGCCCGCTCGACCAATCACGCCCGGACAAACAAGATCGATGTCGGCCATGAAGGCGGTATGGCCTACGCCGCGGCGAACCGTGTCGAGGCGCTGGCGGTCGTCGCGGAACAGATCGATCCGGCAGGCATGATCTGCCTGCTCGACAGCGATATTTTCCTCTATGGCGGCCTTCAACTCGACATCATGCCGACCCGCTGCGCGGTGGCGCGGAACTGGCACATCGAAAGCGAACTGTTCTTCTCGACGGTCGACAAGAATGACGGCAAGGGTGTCGATCTTCGAAAGCTGCTGGAGGCGGTCGGCTGCGACCGGCCCTTCGCGCCGGGCGGTGTGAATGTCTTCGTTACCGCCGAGGTCGCGACGAACAAGAAATTCATCGCCGACTGCTACCGCTTTGCCCATGCGCTCTACCTGCTGGGGCGCGTGGCCGGCGCCGAGGTCGCCTGGATGGCGGAGATGCCGTGTTTCGCGCTCGCGATGACTGCGAACGGAATCGACTACGACCTGCTGGAACAGAAGGAATTCCTTGTCTCGGATTGCAACGAGCCGTCGATCCCGGCGGGCACGTTCTATCACTATTACAGCGATCCGAAGGATATCGGCCGGGCCGCATTCAAGGATTCAAAATGGCACAAACAGGCCTATCATGGCCGCGACTTCCTGAACACGGATTTCGACGAATTCGCAGGTAACGCCACGACGGAACACGAGAAATACTTCTTCCAGCTCGCGGCCAAGGCACGGAACCGACTGCATGTATGAAACGCCGCAGCACATACTCGATTTCCAGAGCGAGGATCGCCGGAAGGTGCGGTCCCTGGGTTTGGGATTTCGCAAGTCGACCCTGGAACCCGCGATCCACGATCGCCTGATGGACCACCTGCGGGCGAATGTTCACAGGTTCAAATCGGAGCCCAGCACTAACTTCATCCACACGGAGAACCCGCGCTGCTACCCGTCGCTCATCTATCAGGATGAAGAGTTCAACCAGCGGCTGCTCGACGATCTGCGTAACGTCCACGAGGAATGGAGCGGCATGCCGCTGAAGAAGGCCGCCTGCTACGGCATCCGGGTCTATCAGCCGCGCAGCTATCTCTACAGCCACTTCGATCACGCCCGTACCCATGTCGTCAGTTCGACCATATGCGTCGACAGCCGCGTCAACAGTCCATGGCCGCTTTACATCGAGGACGAGGATGGCAAACCCCATGAAGTGTCGGTGGAGCCCGGCGAGATGATCTTCTTCGAGGGCGCGCGGCTGAAGCACGGCCGCCCCTATCCGCTCGATGGCGACTACTACGCCAATATCTTCGTACATTTCACGCCACTGGACTGGAACATTGACCCGTAGAGTACGGACAGACGGCCGTGCAGCCACGAAGACCGCCGCATGAAGTCGCTGATCTACAATATCTATCAGGACGGCCGCGCCGGTCTCTCCAATGTGGCGATGTCGCTGGAACTGGGCGTCGTCCTTGCGGGACTGACGGACCGGCTGCTGATCCTGAAGGGTAACGGCACGCCGACCGCGAATGTCGTCCAGTATGACGGGTTGGTCCGCAACACCTATCCGAGCCGGGTGACGGACCTGATCGATCCGGGCGTTCCGTGGATCGACGCGGCAAGCGTCAACCTCGACGCCTTCGCGCCGCATGAAATATCCGACAAGCCGGGCTGGGGCAGCGTCTTCTATTTTCCGCCGCATCTGGCGATCGACACCGACGATTTCCGCGCCTTCGTGGCCCGGCGCAGCCATGTCTTCACGATCGGCGAAAACCTCGAACATGTGGCGGCGCTGTCCTATTCGGGCGGACCGGACACCAACACTCTGGGGTTCTATTCGAGCTTCTTCTATCTCGACGAGCCGTCGCAGCGCCGCGCCTTCGATCTTCTGGACAACATGAAGCCGCGCCCGCCCTATGCGGCGTTCGCCGGGCGTGTCGCCGACGATCTCGGACGGTTCAACGCCGTCCATATCCGCCGCGGCGACTTCAAGATGACGTTCGGCGTGACCACGCTGGACCGGACGCCCGCCGAGGCGATCGCGGCAATGGACCACCATTTCTCGCGATCCGACAGGCTGGTTGTCCTCACCGACGAGGCGCGCGACCCGTTCTTCGACGAGATCAAAGAGGCCTATAGCGATGTCGTCTTCCTCGATCACCACATTCTGGAGCACTACCATCGGGAGTTTCAGGACCTGCCGGCCCATGACAGCATCGCGCTGGCATACCTGTCACAGCTGGTCGCCGCCCGCTCCAAGGATTTCATCGGCACGATGACCAGCACCTTCACCTCGATGATCCAACGCATGCGCGGTAATCAGGGCAGGCAGGAGCCGTTCAAGTTCCTCTGGAATGAGCTTCCCGACCCCGGCGACAAGGTCGAGCGCGGCAGCCACAGGAAAAGCGACTGCATTCCGCTGGAAAAGGGGATCATGGTCCAGCAGCTTGACGGACCCTATTCCTGGAACCGCTACGATAACCGGCTGAACCCGGCCTGGATGCGTGAATGGCCGGAAAGCTTCCTCGACGAGGAGGCGATGGCGGCGAGGGCGCGGGACCGCGGATACGCCACCGTGAAAGCACCGGCCCCGACGAAGAAGCCGGGGGGCAGTTACGCGGTCTCGTTCCAGGGCGATGCCGTTGTGGCGAGCAGCAATGTGGCGGAGGTCGCCGAAGCGATCGGCCGGCTGTTTGCGCTGATGGGCGCATCTTCGGGCGCATCGCCGATCGGCGAGGTGCGCCTGGAGCGTTCAGATGCCGAAACCCGATTGCTGGTCGACGGCAAGGAGATCAACAAGAACACCGACGGTTTTCGCCTGCTGCGCCATCTCTACCGGGAAGTCGTGCGACGCTTCATCAAGCGCAATACGGATCTTGTCTGGCTGCATGCGGGATGCGCCGCGTCGGGAGACAAGGCGGTCATCCTTCCGGGCGCCTGGGGACGCGGAAAGAGCACGCTGATCCTCGAACTCTACAGGGCGGGCTGGCAATTCCTGTCCGACGACATCGTCCCGATTGATCCCGGGACGGGCAGGGCCATTCCTTTCCCCGGTGCGCCGCAGGTGCGTGCGAGTTCGGGAAAGACCCTTTCACGCAACGAAATCAGCGGGCTTTCCAAATCCGCGGCCGTGATCGATCCCGCAAAAGTCGCGCCAGGGCCGCAGCCGGTCTCCGCAATCGTCTTTCCGCATTTCCTGCCCGAGGCCGAAACGCAGTTCGAGACGATGTCGCCCGCCCAGGCGGTCGGCGAGTTGCTGGAGAACTGCCTGAGCTTCCAGAATAACACCGATGCGACGATCCAGACGCTGTGTGCGCTGGTCGAGAACCTCCCCGCCTACAGGCTGTATTTTTCCGACGCCGGAGAGGCGACGGAGATGATCATGCGGCTGCAGGCGTCTCTGCAGGAGAACGCCTCGCCGGAAATGGCGTGGTCGAACGGGCAACATTCAAACGGGAGGTCTTGAGTGATGCAGGACATCGAGGTGGAAATCACACTGGCGGGCGGCAGAAGCTACAATTCTATCCTGCCCGCGGATTCTCCCCTGCTGAGGGATCTCTACTATTCGCTGGCGCTCGGCCAGCAAGCGGACGCGGAAAATCCCAACATGGTGCTGCAAATTCCGCTTGAGGACGGTCATGCCGCCTGTTCTTTCCTGTCGTCGTCGCTCGTGTCGGTCGTTACCAAACCGCCGGTTCTGATCGAGCCGCAGGCCTATGCGCAAGCTGGCGCGGCCGTCGCACAGGCGATTTCCGCGGCCCCCACTCATGTTCGCATCGACGACTTCCTGACACCGGAAGAAAACCGGCAGTTGCTGGCCTTTGCGCTGGAGAGCGACACGAATTTCGAGGGAAGTTCGGTCATCACCAAGTCGGGCGGCAAGGAGGACCACCAGTATCGCAAGTCGAAGGTATTCTTCGCGATCAAGGACACGAAATGGCGCGATGTCTTCGTCAACCGTCTGAAGATGCATCTGCCGCACATCACGAAGAGCCTCGGCCGGCCGGGCTTCGCCTTCGACGAGGCCGAAATCCAGCTGACCGCGAGCAATGACGGCGATTTCTTCAGGCGCCACGCCGACGCGGACCACAATGAGAAAGCCGTGGCGAACCGCGTGATCACCTTCGTCTATTATTTCTACAGGGAGCCGAAGGCCTATGCGGGCGGCGATCTCCTGCTCTATGGCGATTCGGATCAGTCAGTGACGGCGATAGAGCCCGTGAACAACATGCTGGTGTCGTTCCTGAGCGATCTCCCGCATGAAGTGGACATGGTGCGCTGCCCCTCGGGCGCGTTCGCCGACAGCCGGTTCACGATCAACGGGTGGTTGCGCGTCAACGCCCCATGAGCGACGCGCGGCCCACCATATTCGTCTCGATCGCTTCCTACAGCGATCCGGAGCTTCCGCGCACGCTCGACGATTGCCTGGCGAAGGCCCGTTATCCGGAAAGGCTGCGCTTCGGCATCTGTTGGCAATATGATGCCGGCGAGCCGATCGAGTTGAGCCGTTTCAGGTCGGACAGGCGCTTCCGTTTCTCCGAACACCGGGTCGAGGACAGCCAGGGCGGCTCATGGGCGAGAAACATCGCCCAGAAACTCTATGAGGGCGAAACCTATGCGATGCAGATTGACTCGCACATGGCATTCGCCCCCGGCTGGGATTCGACGCTCGTTTCGATGATGCAGACATTGCCCGCCGACAAGCCGCTGATCAGCATGATCGCGCCGTTGTTTCGCGTCGACGACGAGGGCGCCGTCAGGAAACGGACCGATCGAGGCGTACGCTGCGGCAGGATGGCGAGCTGGCACGAGAGATCGGGCTGGGCTCCGTGGTTCGACTGGGGGCAGCCTGCGACAGGCCGGCAAACAAGAAACCGGTTCCTCTCCGGCGGCTTCATTTTCGCCGGGGGCCTATGGACCGACGAGGTTCGCCAGGATCCGGATCACTATTACTGGGGAGAGGAATTCGCGCTCACGCTGCGCTCCTACACGCATGGCTACGATTTCTTCCTGCCGGACAGCATCGTCGCCTGGCACATGGAACACGCCACGGCGCCGAGGCGTCACTGGGAGCATGGTTCCGATGTCGTCTCGGCGAAAAACAGGGTGGCCTTCGACCGGCTGAGGCGGCTGGCCTTCAGCGACGATCCGTCAGAGCGCGAGGCGCTCGGCCGCTACGGCCTCGGTTCGCGTCGGACGCTTGCGGATTATGAGCGTTTCGCCGGAATTGACCTTGCCAACAAGCGGGCTCATCCTGACGTTTACGCGGGACGCAGCCCCGATCCGGTGACGATAAAAAGCGATGCGGATTGGGCCGATTGCATAACCTACGAGGGATATCAGCAGACAGCTGAGGGGTAAGGCAGGGCCGTCGCGCCGGCGCTTTTCCCGGGAGGAACCGGAGCGAATTCAAGAGATGTTTTATACCGTATTCAGCACCAACGATAATCCCTCGATGCAGTGGCAGTCGGACCTCCTGGAATATTCCTGGAAGAAGGTCGGGCAGGAGGGCGAACTGGTCCGTCTCGTCGCGACCGACGATCCGAACAACCTGCCGCGACAGAAATATGCCCGCTGCGTCGCGACACAGAGCTGGGACGTCCACCCGGACACGGGCGACAACTATCCGATCTACAACAAGCCCGCCTCGCTGCTGGAATGGGCGTTCCGCGAACGGCCGGAAGGCACCGTGCTGCTGCTCGATCCCGATTGCGTGTTCCGCAAGCCGGTGACAAGGCGCGTCGCGCCGGGCTTCCCGGCGGCGCAGGCATGGGTCGACCTTCCCAAGCGGGACGCGGACACGCAGCATCCCTTCGGTCTGCCTGACGGGTTCGCGTTCCTGACCGAACATTGCGCGAAGGTCGACCTTCGCATCGACCCGGTGATGATCCCGAAGCTGATCCACACCCGCGACCTGCGGCGGATCTGCGCGCGCTGGCTCGAACTGTGCGGGATCGTCCGCGACCATTACCGCAATCCGCAGGGCGAGCCGGTCCGTGAATCGGACATGTTCGCCTATCTGGCCGCATGCGCCGAATATGATTTGCAGCATGACCCGATCTCGCTCGGGGTCTGCACCAACTGGAAGCCGGAGGACGCCCCCGACTCGCCGATCATCCATTACTGCCAGCCGATCATCGGCAAGGATGGCGCCGTCCAGTTCTCGAAATATTCATACCAACCCTGGCAACTCGTCGACACGTCGGTCGAGCCGCGCGAGGATTACGGGGCCGACCTGATTTCGATCGTCAATGACTGTGTGCATGAACTCACCGGCGTACTTCGGCCGCTGTCGAAAGGCGACCGTCCGAAGCGGGCGGAGGGCATCATGGAGGGCAGGGTGCTCGACAACATGCTGCTCGAACGCCCCGAAGACGGCGCGAGCCTGTGGATGAACGGCTCCGGCATCGCGATCTGGGAACTGTGCGACGGTTCGCTCAATGTCGGTGAAATCGGATCGAAGCTCAGCCAAGAGTTCGATCTGGCGGAGGAGCAACTGACGCCGGATATTCACGCGGCGGTCGACCGGCTTCGCGAGATCGGATTCTTGAGCGTGTCGCGATAGGCCCTGTCCGGGCCATCCGTCCTATGCCGACTGGAGAAGGCGCCGATAGAGATATCGCTGCGGACGCCAGCGCAAGCGGTCGCGATCCTTTGCCGAGACTACCATGGCCGGGGTGATCAATCTGCGCTCCAGCCCGCTCCGGCGGACCGGCTGAAGGGCTTCCAGAAGCGCCATGCCGGCCTCGCAGCCATAAAGCTCTCCGGTGAGCCGCAAAAGCGTCGCGACGGGCAGAATGGCGCCGGACCGCGCCGCGCGCTCGCGCAATTCAGTCGGATCGACGCCCATGCGGACGATCATCAACCCGTCCACCACATATTGGAGGCGGCCGAAGAGATGCGATGTCGCGCCATGCAGGGCGGCGAGAACGAGCCGGGATGCCGAAGAAATCCCGCCATGGCCGGGATCGGCATAGAGGTCATAGGTCAGCGTTTGCCGCACGCGCAATTCGGGCGCGTGAACCATGTCGGTATGCACGTCGACGACGGTGCGCCCACCGAAATTGTCGGGCCGGGTCCATTGCCGCTCGGAATTGGCGACAAGCCTCTTCTTGGGTTCATGCAGCCTGAAGCCGGATGTGCGCAGAATGTCGCCGAGATCGTCTTCCGCGTCCGGCCTGACGAGGAGATCGATATCCGAGAAGGTCCTGGCGTTCAGGCCGCCATAGGCGTTTTCGGCGAAGTCCGCACCCTTTATCATCGCGACCGGCAAGCCCCTTTCAGAGGCTTCAGCGAGAATTTCCCCGGCCATGCCCGCCAGCAGCACGGCACGGCCGACATCCACCATGCGATGTTCGTTGGCCGAGGCAAGGAGTTTTTCACCCTGACTGCTTCGCCACGGGGCCTCGCCGGCGAGGAAAGTTTCAGGTGCCGTGCCGAGCAGGGTTGCCAGGTTTGATGCCATTGCCGGCCGGACATTGTGATTGCCGGCGGCGTTGACGAGTTCGTCCAACAGCGCCGTCTCGGAGGCGGTAAAGGGCGCGCAAGGCCAATGGAGGTTCACGCCGTCCGGATCCGAGAGGCGAGCAAGCCATCCGCCGATCCTGGAACTCATCGGGCGCGTGCGCGGTTTGACGGGCGACCGCGAACTGACGGGAGCAGGATTGCTCCGGCATCAGGAAATTGCAGTTGGAGCGCAGCCGCAGATGGCCGCGCCGAAAGAGCCCGTTTCATCGAAGAACCCGGACCACCGCGGCATCGATAAGCTCATTGGCGAAAGCAAGGAGGTCATCGGTAATCAGTGCGGGGTCTCTGTCGAATTCGACGGACAGTTGCGATGCGATCTCCGAAATGGAGCGCTTTCCGTCGATCTGCTGTATGAATGCCAGCGCGGTCTCGTTCACGTTGAAGAGGCGACCGGAGGCAGAGTTGAGCAGGACGCCGCTCTCGCTGCGGTCCAAGCGGTTCAGGTAAGCTCCCGTCGACAATTTCAATCTCGTGGCGGGACTTACGCGGGACTGAGACTCATCCTGGGTCAACAGAATTTCCGCTTTATTGGCCTCTGGTTCATTCAAAAACCAGTATCGGTTAGGGGATGTCAACACAAGAACATTGGGACAGCCGAAGTGTCCGCCGGCGGGAAGCGGCGCGTTGCGAAGCCGCGTTTGTCGGGTCCACCATGATCGTTGGTACATGGCCGTCAGTCCAAATATCTTGACCGACTCGATATGAGAACTGATAAGCGATTGGGGCAGGGTGAACAGCCCGGCGCGGACACCTAATCGGACAGCGGAGCGCTTTGCAAAGCGCGATCGGGCTGCCCATTGCCGCAGGGATCTTGGGCCGCGCCTTGAAAATTGTCGGATTTCCGGCGAAATGCTGGTGATCCGGGTCGAATGACCTGAAACCCGCATCTCGGCGACGGCCTGAAGCAGCGCGAGGGCCGGGGGACCGTAAAAAGAGATCAGATGTCCGAAGCCTATATCGTCGATTACGTGCGCAGCCCCTTCACTTTCGCGAAGAAGGGGGCGCTGGCGAATGTGCGGCCGGAGGCGCTCGGCGCGCATGTGGTCCGGGCGCTGCTCGACAAGGCGGGCGTGCCCGGCGACGAAATCGAGGACATCGTATGGGCCTGCGCCTTCCAGGAGGGCGAGCAGGGGCTCAATCTCGGCCGCGTCGTCGGGCTGGAAGCCGGGCTTCCGGTCACCACCTGCGGCATGACGATCAACCGCTGGTGCGGTTCGGCGCTGCAGGCGGTGCAGGCGGCGGCCGGCATGCTGAAGATGGGGGCGGGCGACGCCTTCGTCGCCGGCGGCACGGAATGCACCTCGCGCGTACCGATGATGGGTTTCAACCTGCTGCCGCCGCCCGGCTGGACGCAACAGCAGGTCGACGCCTACGTGACCGTGGGTCTCAGCGCCGAGACCATCGCGCGGGAACACAATATCTCCCGCGAAGAGCAGGACCTGTTTGCCCATAACAGCCACCAGAAGGCCTTGTCGGCGCAGCGCGGGGGGCGGTTCGACGCCGAGATCGCGCCCTATGACACGGGCGAAGGCGTGGTCGACAAGGATGGCTGCATCAAGGACACGTCGCTGAAGAAGATGGCCATGCTGAAGCCGGCCTTCCTGAAGGGCGGCACGGTGACCGCGGCGACGGCCTCGCCTTTTACCGACGGCTCCGCGGCGGTGCTGGTCTGCGGCGAGGAATTCCTGAAGCGGCACGATCTGAAGCCGCTGGCGCGGATTGTCTCGTTCGCCGTCTCCGGCTGCGAGCCGGGTAAGATGGGGCTGGGTCCGATCGAGTCCTCGCGCAAGGCGCTGAAACGGGCCGGCATGACCATCGCCGACATGGGCGTGATCGAGATGAACGAGGCATTTTCCTCGCAGGCGGAAGCCTCGCGGCGCGCGCTCGACATCGATCCGGATATCCTGAACATGGATGGCGGCGCGATCGCGCTCGGCCATCCGCTCGGCGCGACCGGCGCCCGGCTGGTCGGCAAATGCGCGACGCTGCTGCATCGCGAGAACAAGCGTTACGGCCTCGCCACCCAGTGCATGGGCGGCGGCATGGGCATCGCCATGGTGCTGGAAGCCGCCTGATGGGCAGAGTGTCGAGCGAACAGGCAGGCACGGACGCCGCGGCGCGCCATGACGGCCCGTCGCTGCCGGCGCTGCTTGCCGGCGACAACGAGATCGCCGGCAATTCAGAAGCCTCGCTGCGCGACATCGGCGACGGGCTGGCGCTCTTCGAGATCCACCGCAAGATGAACAGTTTCGATCCGGTGGTTCAGGACATGCTGGAGGAGACGCTGGCGCGTGCCGGGCGCGGCTTCCGGGCGCTGATCCTCGCCAACGGCTCCGACCGCGCCTTTTCGGCGGGCGCCGATCTCAATCATTTCCTCGGACTGATCGAACGCAAGGATTTCGACGGGCTGACGCGCTTCATCCGTCGGGGACAGGACCTGTTCCAGGCGATGAAATATGCGCCCGTGCCGGTCGTCGCGGCGGTCCGGGGCGTGGCGCTGGGCGGCGGCTGCGAGTTCGCGCTGCATGCCGATGCCATCGTCGCGGACGCCGATGCGCGCTTCGGCCTGCCGGAAGCAAAACTCGGCGTGCTGCCGGCCTGGGGCGGCTGCACGCAAATGCTGCTGCGGGCGCAGGCGCAGGCGATTGTCGCCGGTCCGCTCGCGCCGGCCAATGCCGTCTTTGAGCTTATCCTGCATGGCTGGGTGTCGGGATCGGCGGCCAAGGCGCGCGACAAGGGTTTCCTGCGCGATGGCGACCGGATCGTCGAGGCGGGCGGCGATGTCTTCGCCGCCGCGAAGGCCAGGGCGATCGAACTTGCGGATGATTATTCCCCGCCGGACAAGCCGCTGATCACCACTACCGGTCATTCCGGCTGGCTTGGGCTCATGCAGCCGGCCTATGGAATGGCGTATGCCGGGCGGCTGACCGATACCGATCTGCGCATTGGCGGGGCTGTTGCCGACGTCCTGACTGGCGGGCCGGAAGGCGAATATCTCTGGCGAGTCAGCGAGGACGATCTGATGCGGCGCGAACTGGACGCGCTGGTGGAACTGTGCCGGACCGCGGAAACGCGGGACCGCATGGCGCATTTTCTCAAGACCGGGGAACCGCTGCACAACTAAATCGCGCATCATCCAATGGCCTAACCTAGCGGAATTAAGCCGTTTGTAAGAGATCGTCCGGCAATAAGCATCCATTATCGTTTGTGGGGCGGGAATCGGGATGCTTCGTAAAATTTCTACCATTGTTTCTACTGATGGGCTGAAGTCCATCAAGGTGCGGTTCGCGGCGCTGGTCGTGGGCGCGGCGCTGGTGTCGTGCGCGGCGGTCGGCGTGCTGAGTTACCAGATCGGCAAGAACGGCCTGATCGAGGCGAGCCAGCTGCGCCTCGACATGGTCGCGGAGAACCAGGCCGAGACAGTGTCGTCCAAGCTGCAGCGCATCGAGCAGGCGATGGGCGAGATGGCGAAGAACAATTCCATCGGCGAGTCCATCGATTCCGCAGCGGCCCTGCTGCAGGCGGAGGCCGAGAAAATCCGCGGCGCATTCCAGGCCCCGGGCATGAGCGCCGAAGAGCGCGCCGCTTTCGACGGAGCCGATCTGAAGCTGATGTATGCCGTGCAATACGGCAAGATCCACGGCTCTCTCTTCAATGCGCTGCAGAATAGCGGCGTCAGCGACGTCTATATTCTCAACGAGAACGGTATCGTCATCTATTCGGCGACCAAGGGGCGCGAGCTTCTGGCCAATGTGAAGGATGCCGGTTTCGAGCCGCTGGCGCAGCTTTTCGAGGCGGCTCATGGCGAGGATCTCACCGCGGTCCAGACTCTCGACTTCACCGCCTATGAAGCCGAGGACGGGGCGGTTTCCGCCTTTATCGCGCAGCCGCTTCAGCACAACAGCTGGGGCACGATCAGCCAGAAGGGCGTGGTCATTTTCCGGCTCTCCGCCGAAAAGCTGCTGGCAGCCGTGACACCGAAAGGGATCGGCGAGACGATCGACGAGGCCCTTCTCCTGACCGGTGATGGCGCGTTCCGCACCGGCGTTGCACCGCGAGCCGTCGTGGACAATGTGCCCTCGGGACTGGTTGCCGCGGCGAAGGCGGGGGTCACCGGTTCGCAGCTCATCAGCGAGCCCGGCCATGAAGTTTTCTATGCCTTCGAGCCGGTGGACGTGTTCGGCAACAAATATCTTCTCGCCATCGGCGAAAAGGAGAGCTCGGTCCTCGCCTCGGCCAATGCGCTTGCCTGGTGGGCATTGATCGCGACCGTCGCTGTCGTTGCCGTGATGAGCCTTGCGGGTTATTTCGTTTCCTCGCGGATGACGCGGCCGCTGATCGCACTGGCCGGGCAGATGAACCGGCTGACAGGCGGCGACACCTCCTTCGAGATCGCATCCGCCGAGCGCAAAGACGAGATCGGGGCGATGGCGCGTGCGCTGGATTCCTTCCGCACCAACGCGCTGGAAAAGGAGCGCATGGAGGCGGAGGCATCCGTGCGCGACCGTGAGATGGCCGAGGAGCGACAGCAGCGCGATTCCGAAAAGGAACGCAGTGCGCAGGAACTCGAAGAGGCCGTCTCGGCGCTCGGCACCGGCCTGCACGCCCTGGCCGAGGGTGACCTCGAGCAGCGCATCCATACGCCGTTTACCGCGTCGCTCGACCAGCTGAGGCTGGACTTCAACAATTCGGTCGAGCGCCTTCAGACGGCGATGCAGCGTGTCGGCGAGAACTCCTCGGCGATCCGCAGCGCCTCGGACGAAATCCGTACCGCGGCCGACGACCTGTCGCGCCGCACCGAGCAGCAGGCTGCGTCGGTGGAAGAGACCGCTGCCGCGGTCGAGGAAGTGACCGCATCGGTGAAGGAATCGGCGGGCCGCGCCGAAGAGGCGGGTGCGCTGGTCTCCCGTACCAAGGCGTCGGCGGAAAAATCGGGCGAGGTGGTGCGCCAGGCCGTGACGGCTATGGGCGAGATCGAGGCGTCGTCGCGCCAGATCGAGAACATCATCGGCATGATCGACGAGATTGCTTTCCAGACCAATCTGCTGGCGCTGAACGCGGGCGTCGAGGCGGCGCGGGCAGGCGAGGCCGGCAAGGGCTTCGCGGTCGTCGCACAGGAAGTGCGCGAGCTGGCGCAGCGCTCGGCCAATGCCGCCAAGGAGATCAAGGAACTGATCAACCAGTCCTCGCAGCAGGTCAGGACCGGTTCGGGCCTGGTCGGGGAAACCGGCAAGGCGCTCGAAGTGATCGTCGCCGAGGTGCAGGAGGTCAATGCCAATGTCATGGCGATTGTCGACGCCGTTCGCGAACAGTCGACCACGCTGAGCGAGATCAACCAGGCCGTCACCGAGGTCGACAAGGGCACGCAGCAGAATGCCGCCATGGTCGAACAGACGACGGCGGCCAGCCACGGGCTCGCTGGCGAAGCGCAGTCGCTCGCCGACCTGCTCGGCCAGTTCAAGCTCGGCGCAACGGTTCACGGGGCGACGGTCGCACCCGCCAGGCGCGTCGATGGTCGGTCCGGGAAGGGCGATCCGCGCTCGACCCGCGCGGCGATCGCCGAGGCGATCAAGTCTTTCCCGACGCGCGGCAATGCCGCCGTCCAAGCGGATGACTGGGAAGAATTCTGATCATTGAGATCTCGCAGACAGACTTCAGACACGGCGCCTTCGGGCGCCGTTTTTGTTGGCGGGACGTGGTTTGGGCATTTCCGATGCATTGAAGCCGTAATGGCATTTTCGCCCGGATCGGGGGCAATTTCTCACCGGTTTCGTTGGGTAAGTTAAAAAATATATTTAAAAACAACATGATAGAAGCCAAGGCGTTAATCTTTCCCCGCCGAGTTTCCTTCACGATATCCCGTCATTCTCCCCCTTAAATCTCGCAGTTTGAGATATGCCATTCAAGAATTGTTAAGCGACGACTGCAAAAACTTGCAGCGCCTTAGGAAAGCCTCGCGGCTTCATCGCGCATGATGCGCATGACGGGCACTCGCCTCAGCCGAGATGTAGGTCTGCGAGATTGCGGACACCAATCCAAACAGTTTCTGGAACGCTTAGGGCGTGTCCTCCGAGGAAAAAGAATGTTCAGCAGTTTTGGTTTCGGCGAAGACTCCAAGTCAGTCCTTGCCGCCATCGACAAGTCGCTTGCCATCATCGAATTCGACATGAAGGGCAAGGTTCTTGCCGCCAACGAGAATTTCTGCAGGGCATTGGGCTATGAAGCGGCCGAGATCGTCGGCAAATACCATTCCATGTTCGTCGAACCGGATTATGCCCGCAGCAGCGACTACAAGCTTTTTTGGGAGAAGCTCGGCCGCGGCGAATTCGATGCGCGCGAATATCTGCGCATCGGCAAGGGCGGCAAGGAAATCTGGATCCAGGCCTCCTACAACCCGGTCAAGGGCCGCAACGGCAGGCCCTACAAGGTGGTGAAATTCGCCACCGACATCACCGAGGCGAAGATGAAATCGGCCGATGACGAGGGCAAGATCACGGCGATCTCGCGCGCGCAGGCCATGATCGAATTCGACCTTCAGGGCAATATCCTGACCGCCAACGAGAATTTCTGCATGACACTCGGCTACGACCTATCCGAGATCAAGGGCAAGCACCACTCCTTGTTCGTCGATCCGGCCTATGCACGTAGCGGCGAATACAAGCAATTCTGGGACAGGCTGCGCGGCGGCGAATTCGTCGCCGAGGAATTCAAGCGCTTCGGCAAGGGCGGCAAGGAAGTCTGGATCCAGGCCTCCTATAACCCGATCCTCGATCAGAAGGGCCGGGTCATGAAAGTGGTGAAGTTCGCCACGGATATCACCGGACGGGTCAGCGCGGTCAATCAGATCGGCGCGGGCCTGCAGCATCTCGCCGAGGGTGATCTGGAACAGCGCATCGCGCAGCCCTTCATTCCGTCTCTCGACCAGCTGCGGCTGGACTTCAACAATTCGATCGAGAAGCTTCAGTCGGCGATGCAGCGCGTCGGCGAGAACACGTCGGCGATCCGCAGCGCCTCGGATGAAATCCGCACGGCGGCCGACGACCTGTCGCGCCGCACCGAACAGCAGGCGGCTTCGGTGGAAGAAACCGCGGCGGCTGTCGAGGAAGTCACCGCATCGGTAAAGGAATCGGCGGGCCGCGCCGAAGACGCGGGGGCGCTGGTCTCGCGGACCAAGGCGTCTGCCGAGAAATCCGGCGCAGTCGTGCGCGAAGCGGTCGCTGCCATGGAAGCCATCGAGGATTCCTCGCGCAAGATCAGCAATATCATCGGCATGATCGACGAGATCGCCTTCCAGACCAACCTGCTGGCACTGAATGCCGGCGTCGAGGCCGCGCGCGCCGGGGAAGCCGGCAAGGGCTTCGCGGTCGTGGCGCAGGAAGTGCGCGAACTGGCGCAGCGCTCGGCCAATGCGGCCAAGGAGATCAAGACGCTCATCAACACCTCCTCGCAGCAGGTCAAGAGCGGCTCCGAGCTTGTCGGCGAGACGGGCAAGGCGCTGGAAGTGATCGTTGCAGAGGTGCAGGAGGTCAACGCCAACGTCATGGCGATCGTC
>Ga0070729_10000378_pt1 | contig 97262 bp, 99 predicted proteins | sample tdDd472_FD_66725 | JGI IMG/M metagenome (GOLD analysis project Ga0070729, IMG submission 66725) | Marine sediment microbial communities from the Atlantic coast under amendment with organic carbon and nitrate - tdDd47.2 | ecosystem: Environmental > Aquatic > Marine > Coastal > Sediment | place...
CTGATTTTGAATTTTATAAGAACAAAGATTATTTTATTGATGTTAAATTGACAATAATTCAAAAAGTAGTAATAAAGAGTTTTACCTCGGTATTTAAATTTATGATAAATAAGGGAATTATGTAATCATCGCCGATTATTTTGAATATAAAACGATCCTGAATAAACTGACAGCAGGATAGAGATTGAAAAGAATGTGATATTAGACGTTTTATGAAACCCCAAAAAGCTTGGGAAGTAGTTGTTGCAAAAAGGAAAAATTGATTCGAGGATAAAATGATTGATGAGATTCAAATAAAAAACAATATCAATTGGCTGTTGGAGAACGCCTCTTATCCTGTCAGGTATTTGACCTATAAAAATATTCTAAAAATAGATTCTGATATTACACCGGATTTGATAAGCAAAATTGAGGAATCTGATTTAGTGACGGATATTTTTTCGAAACAAGAAAAAGATGGTTCATGGTGTGCTTCCGGAGAGTGGGCTGCTAAACCAACAATGAGAAAAAGTGGTTACACTCCTGTCAGTCCCAAATATGTCACAACCGTATGGATATTGCCGCTATTAGGAGATTTAGGATACACAATTAAAGATGAGCGTATTAAAAAAGCTTGTGAGTATATTTTGACTTATCAACGGGAAAATGGTTACATAGGAGAGATAATACCAAATAACTCCAAAAGAACTGATGAAGGATTGGATAATGATCCCTGTAGATTTTCAGTAATATTAATTGGTTTGGCAAAAGTAAAAGCTGTAGATGATTTCAGGATTAAAAAATCATTTGATTTATTAGCCAGTTGGCAAAGAGATGATGGAGGTTGGGTATCAGAAAATCATTCAAACCAGAAAAACTGGACAAGAAGTTGCCCGTTTTCCAGTTATCACTCTGCCTTTGCGCTTTATTCTTCAGGATTAGAAATATACGAAAAGCAAATTAAAATCGCTCTGGAATTTTTGCTTGATCATTTATCAAAAAAAAAGGATTCGGATATACAAAGATTTTTCTATCATGGTCACAGTGTTATTCATGAACTTTTAATGTTTACTGAATTGAAAACAGGATTAGACACAAACGTTTTTCATAGTTTATTAATGTGGCTTTTGTCTATGTACCAGGAGAATCATTCCTGCTTTAAATACAATGGAAAGGCAATAGCGAAATATAAGTTAAAAGACGATTATATGGGTTCAAAAGTTGCAAAATATCGTTTGTTTCAGTTAATTGAAGATGATTGGTTAACTTATTATGCAACAAGGATTTTTAAAAACATATTGGAAATAAATCAAATGATTCCTATTACCTCAGAACGGCTGTATTAGATAGATTTTATCCAAATGACTGGATAACTCGCTATAAAATGGAATAAAGGTTAATAGAATAATTGTATAAGGAGACAAAAATGATTTCTAATAAAGAAGAGTGGAATATTCTTTTTACGAAATTAAAATCAATCATTGATAAATCCTCTGGGGATCTTTCTCAGATTATAGAATTATCAATTGACTTACATATGTATACCCATGAATCAACGTTTCCCACTGAATCGGTTACCCTGGAAGATAAACTATGGCAAAAGGATGGAATTTTTACTGATTTCACTGAGAAAAAGCTATATTCAGTAGCCTGGCATCTTTGGCATTCTGCGAGAGTTGAAGACATTACATGCTCACATCTCATTTGTAGAGACAAAGAGATAATAGATGAATATGATTTTGTTAACAGAATGAGTATTCCTTTCAGGACTACGGGAAATAGTATGGATTTTTCAGAGATGGGAAGATTCAATGAAGGAATTAATCTGAAAGAGTTGAGAAATTACCGGTTTGAAGTGAGTAAAAAGACACAAAAATTACTGGAATCATTAACTCATGAAAGACTTCAAGAGAAGGTTATGTCAGAATCACTCTCTAAAATAATGGAATGTGGCTCTATTGCAAATACTGATACCTGGTTATTGGATTACTGGGGGAAGAAAAAGATCTCTGGCATAATCATGATGCCATTAACAAGACATTTACTTGTGCATCTAAACAGTGCAATACGATTATTATAGAAATATACACTGCGCTTTCGCTTTTGGCTTCGCTATATTTTTCTCTGTTAAAATTACTGATTTTGAGATTATACTTCAAGGAACGGAGTAGTTATGATGCAAATTACGAATGTCGAAGAGAAGATGATCGCTGCATGTGGTATGAATTGTTCTTATTGCTATGCTCATCATAAAAAGAAAAAGCCATGTCTCGGTTGTCGTCTTAGTGATGAAGGGAAGCCTGAACACTGCAGAAAATGTAAAATTAAAGATTGTGCAAATGAGAAGAACCTTTTATTTTGCTCCGAATGCTCTGATTATCCTTGTGTTCTGATTAAGCGATTAGATAAGAGTTATCGAACACGTTACAATGAGAGTTTAGTTAATAATATGAAAGTTATTAATGAAAAAGGAATGGATTACTATTTAAAGTTTGAAAAGGAAAGATTCAAATGTCCCGAATGCAATGGTGTTCTTAGTATTCACCATAAGATATGCTCTGAATGTGGAAAACAGTTTGAAGTAATTGAATTGAAATGAAAACACTGATACCGATACTAATTCTTTTTCTTATTTTTAATTCATGCAGTTCAAACTCTCCTGATGCCTATGAATATAAAAAGCCTGTAATGATTAATGATGATATAGCAGTTGGTACTTTAGAAAAAGCTGAAATAGAATCCAAATTGATAATCAAATTGATAAATCAGATTAAACATAAAAAATATGGAGAGATTCACTCTATTCTAATTTATAAAGATGATATGCTGGTTTTAGAAGAATATTTTCCTGGACATAGATACAAATGGGACGCACCTGAATATCATGGAGAATTAGTAAACTGGGATCGTAGTATGAATCACGAAATGATGTCTGTTACCAAGAGTTTTACTTCAGCTTGTATAGGAATTGCAATTGATAAAGGTTTTATTAATAGCGTACATCAATCTATTTTCGATTATTTGCCCGATCATCAGCACTTAAAAGTTAACTATAGAGAATATATTACTATCGAACATCTTGTAACAATGACTTCAGGATTAGCCTGGGATGAGTGGAGTGCAGCCCACGGTTCATCGGCCAATGATATTGATAGTCTATGGTTTGATTGTAAAGATACAATTACCTGCGTTTTAAATAGGCCATGGTGGGAAGAACCTGGTAAATTATTTACCTATAATGGTGGTGGAATGGCTATTTTGGGTGAAATTCTTAAAAATTCTACCAATATGAATATTGATGAGTTTTCAAAGAAGTATTTGTTCGAGCCTCTTGGAATCGAGAATGCTCGATGGTCGCAGTTCCCCGGTGGTATTTGGGATGGTTCAGGTGCATTTTATCTGACTCCAAGAGGTATGATAAAGTTTGGCGTTACTTATCTGAATAAGGGCTTTTGGAATGGTGAAAGTATTATTCCTTTTGAATGGGTTGAAAAGAGTTCAACTTCCTTTGGAAATAATATTGAAATTAATATACCCGGAGAGGATTCCGGGAAAAACGGTTACGGATATACCTGGTGGACAAGTGAGCTGAACCATTCAGGCAATAATACAAAAATGTTTCGGGCTGGTGGTTGGGGCGGTCAGGAAATAATGGTTTTTCCGGAAATAAATATGGTTATAGTTTTTACAGCTGGAGATTATGCTTCAAAGACAAAATTATTTAAAATACTGAAAAACTATATATTACCTGCGATTTAAAATATGAAAATAGAAAGGAACATATGATTAAAATCAGAAAAGTTAGAATTGATAATGATTTAGAAGAATTACAGAGAATAATACAAAAATCATTTAAAACTGTAGCAGATGAATTTAAACTAACAAAAGAAAAAACGCCTACAAATCCAGCATATATATCACTAGAAAAGATAAAAGAATCAATTGAATCGGGGATAGATTTCTTTATTGGATTCGAAAATGGTAAAAAGGTAGGCTGTATAGCTATTGAAAAGGATAAGAATAAAGTCGGGAATTACTTTATAGAACGATTAGCGGTAGAACCTGAAAATCGACATAAAAAAATTGGTGAAAATCTATTGGATCAGGCTATTTTGGAAATAAGAAAAAGAAAGGGTATATCCGTTGGAATAGCGATTATTAATGAAAATAGACAATTAAAAGATTGGTATCTGAAATATGGATTTATTGAAGATAGCACTAAAAAATTTGAGCACCTACCTTTTACAGTATGTTTTATGAGTAAAAGAATAAATTAAGAAAAGAAACGGAAGGGTTTTATGTTTAAAATAATAAAAGAGCAAATTCTAACAATTTTAGTTTTCTCTATTTCTTCATTAATTTTATTTATTTCTATATATCTATTAATTCCAATAGTTATGAGATATTTTCAAATACCCTTCGCGATAGCATACCTGGGATGCTTTTATATCCCTTTTATTGGTTTATTATTAACTGCTTTGATTATCTATAAACGAGAAGGACATAAATTAACAATTAAAGAAATCAGTATCCGGCTAAGGTTGCATAAGCTAAATAAAAAATCATTAAAGCTATTAGTGATTTTCTTTATTCTGATAGTATTAGGATTTCTTATTGTATCAGTCCTTTCTCAGTTAATATCAGATAATATTAAATTCCTTTCTGTTCCAGAGAATTTTCCAGCTGGTTTAAATCACAACAAGAAATTATTACCGGGATATTTCTTTGATTTTTCGGTGAAAGGGATTTGGTGGTATCCGGTTTTTTATTTTATCGGTTGGTTTTTCAATATTTTTGGTGAGGAATTATTATTTCGTGGGATTTTACTCCCTAAAAATGAAAAAACCTTTGGTGACAAGGCTTGGATATTTCAAGGTACCCTCTGGGGATTATGGCATGTATTTTGGTATTGGCAGTTTATTCCCTTAATTTTTTTTGTAGCATTGCCGCTTGTATTTGTAGTTCAAAAAACATCAAATACCTGGGTTGGGATTATAATACATGGAATAATGAATTTGATTCCTCTTATATACATTATTAGTCAAGTTTAATGCATTGATAAATACCTCTGATGAAAGGTAAGGATATGACTGAAGTAAAGGTGATTAAAGATTTATCAGATACTAATAATCTTGATGATATAATTCTTCTGATTCAAAAACAAATGAAAGTTATTGATGGAAATACTGAATATGGCCGTATAAAAAAAGCTCTCTATAATGCATTGCAGACATCAAATAAAGCTGTACTCTTTCTTTGCCTTTCAGATGGTAATATGAAGCAAGGTTTTGCTTTTGGAAATATTTGTTCTGGTCTTGAAACTGGTGCAGACTATTTCTGGATCAATGAACTTTATATTGATCCATTATTTAGAAATAAGAACATCGCATCTGAATTACTAGTGTTTATTGAAAAATGGGCAAAGAAAAATCAAATAAAATATGTCGCTTGTTCTACAGGATGTAGAAATATTCCAGCACAAAAACTTTATAAAAAGAATGGATTTTCAGTAAATAAGACAATGTGGGTAGATAAAACAATTATTTCCCCAAAATAATAGGAGCTATAATATGAATGATATTTATGATGCATTAAAGCAGTACTTTTCTCAAATTGATAAGGTAATTGTAAATGAAGGGAAAGGCGCTCAAGGGATTAAATATGTAAGTAAAGATTAATTTTTGAATCTTTTGATTTAAAATTTGTTTTTTCATTTCAAAGGTAGGTTCAAGTCCAGGTATTTATATGATAAAAACTGAAAAAGTAAACGCAAATAAAATAGTTGTTTATGGGGGTACTGGTTACTATGGACGATCGGTAGTTAAGAGACTTATTAACAAAGGAGAATCCATACGAGTAGTCTCTAGAAATCGAGAGTCTGCAAAAAAAATATTTAGTGATAATGTTGATATCTTTCAAGGTGATGTCACTAATATAGAAACAATTATCCGCTCATTGGAAGGTGTAGATCGTGTAGTAATTTGCCTTTCAGCAATGAGTCGTAAACTCATTAGGCAAATGAAAGCAATTGAAGGAGATGCAGTATTCAATATTATTGAAGAAGCTGAGAAGGCAGGAATATCGAGACTTGTATATATGTCTGGTTACGAAATGAGAGAACAACTGTTAAAAAAACTAAAGATCACTGATTTTGGAGCTATCAAAATAGCAGTCGAAACAAAAATTGCAAAATCAAGCCTAAATTGGACTATCCTCGGTGATGCACCTGCATATGAGATTTTTTTTGCATTTCTAAAAAATGGCAGAATGACAGTTCCTGGAGGAGGGTTTAAGGCAATTCCATCTATTTCAGCTGAAGATGTTGGTGAAATAACTGCCCAGACTATTCTGAGAGATGATTTGAATAGACAACGCCTAAAATTGACAGGTCCTCATGCATACTCCTTTCCTGAAGTTGCAGCAATAATTAGTGAAATAAGCGGAAGGAAAGTGAAACATATAGCTATTCCACTTTCAATCATAAACATTGTTTCATTTGTTCTTATCCCTTTTATCCCATTTGTGAGGTATTTATACAAAAGTTTAATAATGTTGAATAATTTTCCTGAAGACTTAGCCAATGAAGTTCCAGAAGAACATAAAAAGCTTATAGAAACATTCAAGTACGAATCTGTAACAATGGAAATGGAAATTCAGAAAAGAATGAAAGGATAAAAAATGAAGCAGTCAATAGTACACATAGCATTAGTTGTCAGGGATTATGATGAAGCGATAGAATTTTATACAAAAAAGTTATTGTTTGAATTGGTAGAAGATACATATCAGCCAGAACAAGATAAAAGATGGGTTGTCGTATCTCCTCCAGGATCGAATGGTGTCACAATTTTACTTGCAAAAGCATCGAAACCAGAACAGGAAGAATTTATTGGTAATCAATCAGGTGGGCGCGTATTTCTATTCTTGAACACAGATGATTTTTGGCGCGATTACAATAGAATGAAATCCATAGGAATTAAATTTATCAGGAATCCAAAAGAACAAGATTATGGAATTGTAGCTGTATTTGAGGATTTATATGGAAATCTATGGGATCTGCTTCAATTAAAAGAAGATCATATAATATCAAAAAGATTACATTTATAACTTATGAATTTGAGTGAACTTCAATTAGATAAAAAACATCTAAACAAAATATTACTTATTAGTTCTCTTGCCGGATTAGTTGCCGTATTTATATTCCGCAGGAATCTATCAGCTGAGGTCTCATTAGCAGATTTTTTCGGTTTAATTTCTAATGAGTCAATTACAGGAGTAACTACGGTTTCATCAATAAGAGAAATCTTTCGAGTTCCAATTATGGGTTTTATTTACTATGATTTTTTTGATATTGTGAATGTTGCATTAGTAACTATCCTTTTTATTCCCGTTTTATATTTTTGCTATATAAAGAGTAAATGGGCTGGAATTTCGGGGCTGGTTTTGCTGATCAGTTGTCTATGTATGTATATTGTTTCAAATCCCACTCTATTATTATTTAATAATTTAGAGAACACTGGAAAATTGGAAAATATTATTGATAGAATTCCACTCAAAACAGTACTGAGTTCAATATCTCTATTTTTACTGTATTTCTTTGGGCTTTTCATAACGGTATTGTTAAAAAAACTGAATCTATTTTCAAAATATACTTTTATATTAGGGCTTTTAACCAATGTAATTGGCTTATTTTACTTTCCATTGACCCTTATTATTGGTGAAATGAATTATCTCGCAATAGTACTTTCAGCCCCGTTTACAGTCATATGGCACGCAAACATAGCATTAAACCTATATAAAATGAGAAAGAAAAAGTGATCATCTGACAAGTTTTTTTTAATTTACCACAATATCTTGGTTATTGTTATGAGCATTTATATATAGATTAAGAAAATTCGTTTCTAAATTAAAAGAACAGGAGATTTAATGTGAGAAAGATATTAGTTTATATTGGTGGTTTTCTGAATATCTGTTGGGGAATTGCTCATTTAATTCCTACAAATAGCATAGTTAAAGATTTTGGTATGATTACTCCGGATAATGAACTGATTATCAGAATGGAGTGGATTAATGAGGGATTAACTTTGATATTTATAGGATTACTGGTCATTCTAGTAACTTTTTTTACCAAAGTAAGAACAAGACCTATAAAATTTGTTTATCTTTTGTCCTTTTTAATGCTCTTGGCAATGGCGATTGTATCACTTTTTACCGGATTTAAAATTGATTTTATTCCTTTTAAACTTTGTCCAATCATATTCTCGTTATCCGGTATTTTAATTGTGCAAAACGCTTTTGGCTGTGATGAATAATAAATGGACAAATACTTAGTTAATGAAAACTAGCTCTGACTGCCCTGAGATTCTACATACTGGAAGGTGCAATTCATGTCTTAAGTAAAATTGATGCATTCAATCTTCTAAACATCAGTGTGAAAAATATTTCAAACGGACAACCAGATCAATTATTAACTATGGGTAAAATTACATTTGAATCGATGGAGTTTGCTGGATCAATGATGATGTTGTCCTTTTGCTTTGGAGCAATAATTTTTTATTATCTGCTGGTCGAATCAGGAATTGTGCCTCTTGGTTTTTCACTCTGGGGATTGATAACAGTTTCATTTCTTTTAGTTTGGACTATACTTGCTTTCTATAACTATAAAGTACCATTCTTCTTATACTTACCCTACGTCCCTTTTGAATTTGTAATCGGACTTTGGGTGATAATCAAAGGGATACATATACCAAAAACTGCCGACTTTACTTCACCATAAAATGTATAATCAGTTACTCTTACATTATCTTTCAGAGGCGATATATGGAACAATAGGAAATCTGCCATATTGGATATTGATCATTTCATTCTCCTTTTTATGAACAATACCATCTATAAAAGCTCAAATAAATAAACATATTACGGAACAATGTACACATATTACTGAATCTGTAGTCTATTGATTTGAATTTACAAAAAAGCAATAATTTAAGAATCACGAAGGACGTTACTATGTTGTTAGAAAAATTACAAAATAATAAGGGGACTGTATCCTCAAAATTAGGAAAAGAACTTGCTGAAGAGGTCTTAAAAGGTAATGAATCCATTCTGCACGATGCAATCTCTTTAGTATCTTATGATTTACATAATATCAAAGAAAAAAATGTCCGTGCAGGAGCTGCAAAAATTATAGAGAAAGTATCAGAGAAATCTCCTGAAAAGGTAGCACCCTATTTATCTGACCTGTATCAAGCTTTTGATGTAGAAGAGCCGCAAACAAGATGGATGCTAATGATGACTTATGGATATTGTGCAAAGATGAATATAGAAGCCGCGGAAAAAGCAATTTTTTATGCCAAATCATTTATAGTTGAACAAAGTGGCATTTGTCTGTCTGGTGCAGCGGAAATTTATCTGGGAAAAATCGGTGAAGTTTCTAAAAAACTGGCAACTAGAGTATTTCCAATTTTATTAGATGCTTATGATATTGCTTTGATAAATGAGATTGATTGGATATTTGAAGCATTCATTATGATATCCGATAATTTATCAGATCATGACAAAATGGAAATATACAAGTGTGCAGAGGAATATAATCATGCATCAAAAAAAAGCACTCAAAAAAGAAGAGAGAAGCTTATGAGCATGATTATGCATAAATAGGTGATGGCTTCACTCTATTTCTTTCAGGTACTCAATCTTTTTGTTTGGAATATCCCAGATTTCCATAATAAACCCTGCAAAATCAGGATTAATTGACTTGGCTTCTTTCTCCAGAACCGGGTGGACTTTCACAATGCCCATAAAACTGGAAAATGGATTTCGATAAGGGAAAACTGCCCTTAAATATTGCTTTTTCATTAAGACTTTAACCTGAAGAATCTCTTTAACCTTTTCGAGTTTATCCAGGTCTTTTTCTTCAATGATACAGCCCACTTCCGACCTGAGGTTTTCCCTGGACACTTTACGGGGGTCATCATAGTAGATTCCGAATCCTCTAAAAGTCTCTACTCCCAAATTCAATAATTGGTCATATACATCATTAGATACAGGACCACTTTGCCGGTAATCTCCATTGACTTCCCGGTATGCCAGGATTTCACCTCCAGCTGGCCCTTTTTTTGTTTTAATTTTCCTGGTTCCACCGTAATACACATAAAGAGATAGTATCGAAATGAATATTATAATGATTGTAATTACTGCGATCTTCATACAATCCTCCTATTAAGATAGATTGTACTCGATTCTTTTGATGGAGACTTTCCAAATCCTGCTAAGTTATAGACAAAACCGGAAGGCAAAGATTTACACGAAATATTCCTTCCTCATAATGCTCAGAAAACAGATATTCCTCAAAATGAGGTTTATCTCCGGGCCGGTATCCTTTTGTGTGAACTGCGGTTTTAAAAACATAATCCCAGGCTTTTCCAAAGTCCTCTCCTTTTCCTTCAAAAAGGAAAACCATACACTGTCCGGGATAGATGGTTTTTGAATTAAATGGATCAGTATTCACAGGGATGTCTTTTTTTAAGGAGATACAGGCATCATACCGGCATTTTTCCGACTCAATATAATCGGGATCGTCATAGCCGATTCCATAGGATCGCAGGTCTTTAAAATCCAGTTTATTTTTATAGATCCAGGCTAAGAGTTCTTGAAAGGCTTTATTAATTTCAATTGGATTATAGCCCGTTAGAACTCTCTTATAGATTACGGAAATAGATGGGTATTCTATAAAGCCCACTTGCTTCAGATTCAAATTATATGGTGCTTCCAGATTGGAGACTTCCCTACTCTTATGCTGGCGCTGTTGAGATGCCGATTCCTTGAAGTACTGCTTATAATCACGGGCAAAGTTGGCACTGCTGTTGTATCCATAATCCATGGCAATTTGTGTGATCGGTTTTGTATCCAGTTGAAGAGTCCGCTTGGATTTTGTCATTTTCAGACGTTTCACATATTGATTTACAGTCTCCCCTATTATGACTTTAAAGATTCGGTGAAAATGAAATTCTGAAAAAGCTGATATTTTAGCCAGCTCAGATGTGGTTATTTTCTTTTCAAAATTTTCTTCAATGAAGTCAAGAGCAAGGTTAATTTTTTGTATATAAAATACTTCGGTATCCGTCATGATAGAATCCTAACAAAATAATGGAATAAATGCATATACAAAATGCAATCCTTTTTTTATTGACAAATATAAAAAAACTATTCAATATTAACACTGTTAATTATATTGAACACTGTTAATTGGGGATAAAGTGACTATTAAAGAGAAACAAAAAGAGATAGTAAGAAAAGAGTATATTTCCATAGCCAAACAAATGATATTGGAAGATAGTGTTGAGAGTGTATCTGTTAGAAGAATTGCAGAAAAGGCTGGTTGTTCTTATGCAACAATCTATAACTACTTTAAAGACATCAATGAACTGTTTTGGTTTACAATTGTAGAGTTTTTAAAAGATATCATTAAAAAAACCGAGCCTTATGAATCTAAAGATTTATATTGTGTAAATGACTTGAAAGAACTTTATCAACTTTATATGAACTTCTTTTTTGATAATCCAAATATATTCAATTTCTTTTTTGCATTTGATATTGGGATGCCTCCTCAAGAGCTTCTCGAATTTGTTTTCCCTCCCAAAATGCAGCAGTTGGCAATAAAAATATATAACTCAATTTCTTCAGATGACCTGAGCAATGAAGATGTAACGATAAGATGCAATATCGTTACAGATGCAATTCATGGAAAACTCTTATTCATTATGGGGAATAAAGAAATTGCTTCAAAAGATGAGGTCCTCGATTCAGTAAATAAGCTGATTGATATAGTCATAATTTAGGAGAAAATAATATGTTAAATGAATTGGGATTAAATAAAAGACTTACAATAGGATTATCAATAATCTATTTATCCTTGATGATTGTTGCAAATGGAGCCGGGGCGTTTTTTACAGAATGGGTATATCCAGTGGCGACCCCCTATTACTTAGCAGCACTTGTACCGCAAGATTATGCCAATCTTCTATTTATCATGCCGTTATTCATAATAAGTATTTTTTTAATGTTTAAAGGTTCTAAAGTTGGATTTATTCTCTATTCCGGTATCTTACTCTTCTATAGCTACATATCATTTACATACTGTTTTACAATAGCTGCGAATCATCTGTTTTTGGTATATATTATACTCTTAGGATTATCCATATATCAGACGGGAATTCTTTTAATTACAATTAAGCAAAATGTTTTCAGTTCCTGGTTTTCAGAAAAGGGAGAAAAAAGATTTTTTATATACCTTTTAGTAGTGGGTATTTTCTTTATTACCTATTGGCTGGTGACTTCTATGCCTATTGTGATATTTGGTAAACTTGCAGAAAGCGAAGTTCGTTCCGGTTTTAATACAAGTCCTTTTCATATATTCGATCTTGGAATCTTCTTTCCATTATTCATAATATCAGCATTTTTAATAAGAAAAGGGAATTCATATGGTCATCTACTTGGTTCAATGATGCTTATTTTTACCTTGGTAATGTCTTCATCTCTTTTTATGGAAATGATTTTTATCTATCTCTCAGGTCAAGGATTGGAGTTACCATTCCTTACATTATTTGGTCTTCTGGCTTTTATTAGTTTGTGGATGACTCTATCCAATTTTAAAAGAATCAGGAACTGATTTTATACATGCTCTACGGGCAACAATTGTTCTTATTATAAATAAGGAACCATTCGATATAATCTGAGAATTTTTGCAATTTACAAATTCATTCATTATTATTTCTACAATAAATTGAGAAAAAGACGAAGGACTATCTTATGATCGAAAAACAAGATACAAAAAATCTGAAGAAATACATCTTTCTTTCTTATCTGATTTTTTGGATATTGCTTGGGTTAACCGGGTATCTTATCTCCATAAACGTTCCATCACTGATACAGACAATAATGAAAAACCTGTGCGCCTGGACTCCTACAATTGTTATTCTGATAATGTTTAAAAAACTTTACCCCGATACAACATTCAAAGAATATATACAAATACATTTTATGAAGAGAGTTCATCCCGGGGTATTTCTCATATCATTTTTATTAATGATATCAGTGCTTGGAACTGCTGTATTATCATTTTTTATTATCAACAGAAAACCACTGAATACTATGGCTTTTATCAGTGTTTCAAACATACTTCCTTTCATTATAATTGACTTAACAGCAGGAGTATTGGGCGAAGAACTCGGATGGCGTGGTTATGTGTTAAATCTCCTGCAAAAAAAATACCTGCCGTTAACTGCCGGTGTAATTGTCGGTGTGATATGGGGTTTATGGCATCTTCCTTTAATGATTTTGTCCGGGTATACCGGTTTGGAATTAGTGTATTATATGGGTGCATTTATGGTGGCAATCATTTCCGTATCAATTATAATTACCTTTTTCTACAACAAGAGTAAAAATATCATAGTAGCCATGTGGATTCATTTTTGGTTCAACTTTTTATTGAAAGTTGTTATTATTGATATTCTGCCATTATTGATATACTTATCAGTGGGATACCTGATTTTGGCAATAGTGATTATCATTTTTAACAGGAATGAATTGCTGAAACAGGAAATGCCAGAGATTATATAAGATGGATATAGAGAACATTCATACAATAACGACAAAAATAGTTGAATTACAAGATGAAAACCAATGTTGGAATGTTCTCGATAAAGATGATAGATATTATCCCGATTTCAATTATTATGTGCCCAACTACAAATCTACACTATGGACACTCATCCTTTTAGCTGACATTCAATGCGATACAAATGTGAACTTTACAAAACCCTTAAATATCATCTCAAATCATTTTTTTGATAAGAAGGCAAATATCTATTCCATTGGAAAGAGTCATTTCCCAATCCCATGCTTAAATGGAAATATGTTGTACTTGCATTCTTATTTTCATTTCGAAGAAGATACTATTCCAAACAAAATAATCGATTTTTTTGCAGAATATCAGCGATTTGATGATGGAGATTTTAAAACGCCATCAGTATTCCCCTATTATTCAAATCGCAGTTGTTATGGGAAGCACACTTGTTATTGGGGCATAATCAAACTTTTTAAAGGATTATCCTTTATCCCCCGGGATAAGCGTTCAAAAAATGCAAAAAAACTAATAGAAAACTGTATTGATTTTATATTGCTTCACGAAGTCTGTTTCCGCTCTCATGACAAATCCGATTTTCTGCATACCAATATAAAAAAGTTAACATTTCCAAATATGTACCAGGCAGATTATCTGGAAATATTATGGCTCTTGAAAAGAGAAGAAATTCACTCCAGACATATGAAAAAAGCATTGGATCTCTTAAAGAGTAAAATGAAATCAGATTCAACCTGGGAAATCGAGCGACCTATTAAAAATATGATCATCCCAATAAGAAAAAGAAATTGCGCCAATGAGTTTGTCACAAAAAGAGCCAGAGAGGTAATTGATTATTATGAACGGGTTAAGTGATGAAACAATTGTTGAACTATGGGACATGATCTTCAATATCTCGCAAAACATGCTGCACGATGAAAACGATGCGAAGGATGCAACACAGACTATTTTTGAAAAAATCATTGATAAATATTCTGATTTTAAAGGCCATTCAAAATTGAGTACCTGGGCTTATCGAATTGCATTCAATTATCTGGTTGATATTAAAAGAAGCTCATCAGTATCAGAAATTTCATTTGAGATCTTTGAGCATGATGTCAACATATTCACTCCTTATCAGAATGAATTCGGTTTAAACCGAGAAGAAGAAAAAATATTTGCAGAAGAAGTCAAGGTTGGTTGTACGTTAGCCATGCTTCAATGCCTGGATTATGAAAGCCGATTTATATACATTCTTGGAAGCATTTTTAATTTTACGGGAAAAGAAGCTTCTGAAATTTGTAAAATGGAGCCGGTCACCTACCGGAAAAAACTATCCCGTGCAAAATTAAAGATAAATAGTTTTATGGGGAAAAATTGTGGTTTAATAAATCCCGATGCAATTTGCAGATGCAGAAAAAGAATTCTAATTGCCAAAGAAAGAGGTAGAATTGATATGGAGAAACTGATGTATCAGACAGAAAATAGACATATAAAAGATATTATCAGGGAAATGAATGAAATAGACGTTATTTCGAAAGTATTTCAAAGCAATCCCTATTTTGAAAATCATGATGATGAGATCTCCCGTATCAAAGAAAAATTCAAGATTTTACAGGAGACTCAAATCAAATCAATTAATCAGGAAATCTGAAAGAAAACCGACAACTGCTCCAAGTAAAATTGTTGTCACACATATTTGTGGCAAAGCACCTTTGTCCAGTCTGATTATCAGAAACAGCATTGGAATCAAGATTATGGTAGAGATGATAATCCCATCAACCCACCCATAGGAAGTAAAACTTACTTTTGAATTCAGGAAACCAACAACTACCCACATGGTAAATGCGGACAGGGTAAACATATTATCCAGTTTTTTGATAAGCATCGGTATGATATCGATGACACCGGCTAAAATTCCAATAGCCAGAGATATAAAAATTTCTTTCATAGTAAACTCCTTTATGATAACTTTATATATACTTAGACGGAAATAATTATGACTTGTGACAAGAGAAGTCTAAAAAAAATTATATACAGATCATCCGGGGGTTAAAAGTGAATATTCTTACTATAGTAATTACCATGTTTGTCGTTCTGGAGTCACTGAATATACTTATGCTTTATTTTACTCCCGGAACCAGGAAGGGAAACGGCATGGGGGTCTTTGATGCTTATGAAAAATCAAGGGAGAATCCCGAAGTTTTTGCACTGGTGAAATACCTGATTAACTGGGTAGCAGGTACAAAACTGATATTTATTGCCCTTTTAATTGTTATTCTGATAACCGGGAGCAGTACAACAAAATTATTCAGCGTCATTGCCCTGATTCTCTCCATTTTTTCGTTCTTCTGGAGATTATATCCAACGATAAAAAAAATGGATGGAGATGGACAGATTACTCCGGCAGGTTATTCGAAAACACTGGCAATAATGATCGCAAGCTTTATCGGTGTATTTGCGATCGCCCTGATTTTGTATTTCCTATGAAAAGGCGTTTAATTTTAATTCTACTGATATCAGTCCTCAGCTCATGTGCTACATATAAACCGGAATATTCGGGAGATCTGGAGAAAGATCTGCAGTCAATGACTGAATATTATGTAGAACGGAACCACAGAGTGGGCCTGGGCCTGCTTTACTACCATAGGGAGAAAGGATCTTTTTATGCTTTTTCAGGGCATAGAGATATTAGAAGATCGGAAGAAATAAACAGATCCATATTATTTGAAATCGGCAGTGCTTCGAAGCTCTTTGTTTCTACAGTGATTATGCAGCTCGTTGAAGAAGGGTTTCTAACTCTAAAGGGTAGATTGTCCGAATACGGATTTGATTTCCCACGATCCGAAGAGATCACTATAAAAGATCTGCTACAGCACACAAGCCGGATTCCTGATTATTTTTCCAGTGAGGATTTTCTCACTAGTGATGATAATTTTCACCATCAGTGGACTTCTGCAGAACTATTGAATCTTGGATTGGACGCAATGGAAATTACAAGAGACTGGAGTTATTCCAACACGAATTATGTCCTGCTCGCTCAACTTATCAAAAAGATAACCGGTACTTCGACAGAAAATGAGATCCGCAGAAGGATTCTAAAACCTCTGAATATGAATAGTACATACTACAGGCCAACAGAGAAATTTGATGGTAATTTCGCCAGAGGATACAATGTTGATGGCTCAGGCAGATATTGGGATGCCTGGTCGGGAATAAACCCTACAGCGTACTCCTATGCAGGAGGAATGATCTCCACAGTAGATGATATGAGAGTGTTTCTGGAAGCTCTGTTCAACAAAGAACTTATTAGCGGCAATAGCCTTCTCGAAATGCATCAATTCATAGAAACTCCCAATCCCTTTGATTACGGTTTGGGTTTACTGATAATAAATTTCGCCGGCATACAGATGGTTGGTCACGGGGGGAATACACTGGGAACAGTATCCTATTGCCTATATGGCCATGAAGAGGGAGAAGTACTCATTCTGTTTTCAACAATCAGAACCGAAGACATCCTCAAAATAGAAAAAAGTATAGAAGCCATACTGGATATGTATTAAGCTGAATAATCAAGGAGTGTTCATATGTCATTAAAAGGTTTTATTCCCGATGGTTATTGCGGTTTATATTGTGCTTCGTGTCCTCAATATATGGGTACTGAAGCCGGGCTTGGCGAAGATCCTGATTTTATCAGCTGCAAAGGATGCAAGTCCGATACTGTTGCAAAATCGTGGTGCGCTGTCTGTAATCTTAAATCCTGTGCCAGAGAAAAGGGGTTGGACTTCTGTTACGAATGCAATGAATACCCCTGTGATAACCTGGAGAAATTCAAGACCGACCCCCAATACCCCTATCATTCAGAAGTTTACGACAATATGACCACAATCAAAAAAAAGGGTATAGGACAATGGCTTATTGAGATGAATTCCAGATGGACCTGCCAATCATGCGGTACACCCTTCAGCTGGTGGAATGAAAGTTGTAAAAAATGCGGAACTCCGAGTAGAGGATATAAAAAGCCCTGATTTATGAATGATCATGTCATTCTGGGATTGCCCGATACCTATACAAAAGAAGAACTCAAAAAAGCATATCATTCTAAAGCGAAAGAATTTCACCCCGATAAAAATGAGAACAAACTCCAGAATCATCTGGCCATGATCAGGCTGAATCAGGCTTATACCAATTTAAAAAGTCAACATTCACCGATTGTAGAAACAGATGAGATTATAACTGAGGATCAGGTTTACAACATATATAAAAAAGGGATTGAACTGTTCCAGTCTATTCATCCATCAAAATGGAAAAGAACTGCCAATGGCAATATATTCAGCCCCGATGCTATTGAGACAGATGAAAATGCAGCCATGATTATTGAAAAGCTGCTGGAATCGATGTCATCTGCCTACCATTGTTTTTCCCAAGTTGTAAATGAATATTCCTTCAGTTGCTGGGCTGCTGATTCGAAATCAAAGTTGACAGATCTGGAAAAAATGACACATCGATATATAAAAATACTGAATTCCTATAAGAGAGAGAGCAAATGAATAAAATAGAAACATACTGGAAGAAATTCTTATTGGAGAATGCATCATATAAGGAGAGAAAGTTCACTTCATGGCATTTTTGTGATAATAAAAAAGATGCCGATGAACTGGCAGTACTGGTAAAAGAGGGGACAAAAAGAGCCACAGCTTCTCTAAAGAAAAGTTATGAAATGGATTCCGATCCCCTTCCGGAAAAAGAGGAAATTTCCATTATTACAAATTGGGAAGATGAACCGCAATGTATAATTGAGATATTGGAAATACATCAATATGTATTCAGGGATGTTCCGGCGGAATTTGCAGAGATAGAAGGTGAAGGAGACAAATCCCTTTCATACTGGAAAAAAGTACACAGAGAAGCATTCGGCCGGGAAGCGGCGGAATACGGTTATGAGTTCAACGAAGATTTAACAGTAATCTGTGAAGAGTTTAAAGTCATCTATATCTGATGGAAAATTATTTACTATGTAAATAGCCCTCCCAACCACTATATTGTAAGTTATGGATCAGAATAGAGTTCTTATAGTTGAAGATGACAGGGAAATTGCCCAGATAGTTTCTTTGAACATAGAAGATCTGGGCCTCAAAACAGATCATATGACCGATGGAAAAACAGGACTTGAAAAAGCCCTATCGGGGAATTATGCACTGATCATTCTCGATATTATGCTGCCTGGACTCGATGGCATATCAATCTGCACTGAAATACGAAAAACAGATTCTATGACTCCGATTCTGATGCTCACTGCAAAAGCAGACGAGATAGACAGAGTTCTCGGTCTGGAACTCGGCGCAGATGATTATATGACCAAACCTTTCAGCGTCCGCGAGTTAACGGCGAGAGTAAAAGCCCTGCTGCGGCGTTCTCAAAATCAGGCTAAACATATACTGAAAAAAGAAGAAGAGACAAGAATTACAATAGGAAGCCTGTCTGTTGATTCAGACAAACGGATCGTGCAGCTCGACAACGGGATTATTGATGTTACAGTTAAGGAATTTGAGTTGCTGCTTCTCTTTATGAAGAATCCCGGAAGAGCTTATAGCCGAGCCGATCTGCTGAATATAATCTGGGGGTATCAGTTTGAAGGTTATGAACACACTGTAAATACTCATATTAACAGACTCCGCAATAAGATAGAAAGTGACGCCGCCCACCCCGTTTATCTGAAAACAGTCTGGGGCATAGGTTACCGTTTTGCCGAAACAAAGGATTTTCAAAATGATTAGGATATTCGACTCTTTTTACAGTAAACTTTCACTCATATTCCTATTCCTGATTTTACTGCTGGGAGCAGGCTCCCTTTTTATAGCTTTCAATGCTGCAGGACATCTTTTCGATGAGGTGGAACAGCTTCTCAATAGAGAATATGCAGCGAGTATAGCCATTGAACTTCAGCCGATTGTGGAAAGAGGATTCTCAGCAGATGAAGTGGGAGAAGCCATTCACTATATGATGGTTCTCAATCCCATAGTAGAAATTTATCTGATCAATGATACAGGAAAAATCATGGCTTTTTTTACAGGCCCCGGCGATGAAGTGCTACGCGAGAGAATCGATTTGATCCCTCTGCTGGATTTTATTAATAGTGATGGAAGAGAACCAGTACTGGGAGACGATCCCCGAACAGCGGACAAAGTGAAACCATTCTCCGCCGCTCCACTTCAAATGGGTAATGATGAAGGTTATGTCTATGTGATTCTCAGAGGACAGAGTTATGACCGTTCACTGGAAATGCTGAGAAACAGTTATTATCTGCAGACAGGATTGAGTACATTCTTTTTTGCCTTACTGGCTACATTGATAGCCGGCTTATCCCTATTCTTCTTTCTCACACGCCGTCTTCGCCATCTCGGTTCTGCTGTCAAAGCTTTTGAAATGGGCGACTACAATTACAGAATCAATATCGGAGGCAGAGATGAACTATCGAAACTGGGCGGAGCTTTCAATGAAATGGCCGCATCTATCGATAATGGCGTAAATAAATTGCATGAAGCCGAACAGCAGAGAAGTGATCTGATAACAAATATTTCCCATGATCTGAGAAGCCCTCTGACATCAATCCGCGGTCATCTTGAAACCATTCTTCTAAAAGATTCCAAGATGACTGATGTTGAGAGGCGGGAATTTCTTAAGATCAGCCTGAAGAATGTCTCCAGTTTTCAGAGGCTTGTCGAAGAGTTGTTTGAGCTGGCTAAACTGGAAAGCCACCAGGTGAAAAGAGAGAATGAGCCCTTCCAGATGGCAGAACTTGCCCAGGATGTGTTTCTGAAACTGAAACCGCAGGCAGAGAAAATGGAGATAAAATTAAACTTCGAGACGGAAAACGGACTTCCTGCATACAACGGTGATATTGGAATGATGGAACGTGTTTTAACCAATATACTTGAAAATGCCTTATCCCACACACCGGAAAAAGGTTCAGTAATAATTTCTCTGAACGAGGAAAACAGGAAAATTGAGATCGATATTAAAGACACCGGCCATGGTATCTCTCCTGACGACCTGCCCCATATCTTCGAACGATTCTACAGGGCAGATAAAAGCCGTGACAGAAGATCTCCCGGAACCGGATTGGGCCTGGCCATTGCCAGAGAGATCGTGGAATTGCACGAAGGTGAAATAAAAGCATCGAGTAAAGAAGGACAGGGAGCTTCCTTTAAAATCACCCTTCCCCTGTAAGTTTATTCATTGTTTCCAATTTTGTGATAGTTTTGTGACATTTTGTTAGTACCTTCTAAGTGGAGGTCATAATATGTTGATTCTAATATCATTTGCATTCCTATCGGGAATTGTCACAATCCTCTCGCCGTGCATACTGCCCGTGCTGCCTATAGTACTTTCGGGAAGCGTCGGTGGGAAAAGACGGCCCCTCGGTGTCATCACCGGGTTTATTGTGAGCTTCAGTATATTCACACTGTTGCTGACAGCATTCGTCAGATTTTTAAACATACCGGCAGATTCTTTGAGAGTCGTTGCTGTAATCCTGCTGATTCTCTTCGGACTCATAATGGTTATTCCCAAACTTACAACTGCTTTTGAAGTATTTGCATCGAGATTGACCGGACGAAGTCAGAAAAAGAAAACTGCTTCCGGATTTACAGGAGGAGTCCTTGTCGGATTCAGCCTCGGACTGGTATGGACCCCCTGTGTGGGACCGATTATGGCTTCCGTTATAAGTCTGGCCATCACTCAGTCAGTAGACAGTGGATCTGTTTTCATAATACTCGCTTATTCTCTCGGTACATCCATTCCCATGCTGGCAATAATGCTGGGCGGCAGATCACTCATTAAGAGATTCCCCCGTCTATCGGGCAATTCCGGGAAGATACAGAAAGTTTTTGGTGTACTGATGATAGTAATGGGTATTTCGATCAGCGTCGGAGCAGATAGAAAATTTCAAAGTATCGTTTTAGACCTTTTCCCCAATTACGGTTCAGGCCTGACTGTCTTTGAAAATATCAAGCCCGTACAGGATGCCATAAAAGCCAGGGATACAACGCCTCCACCAATGATGGCGGCCGGCTCAACACAAGTTTCCTTTGATGTTCAGCCCAAAGACGGAATACTCGGAGATTATGGTCCGGCACCAGAGATTGTTACAATGGGAAACTGGCTCAATACAGATGGTAAAAGTTTGACAATGGAAGACCTTAAAGGCAAAGTCGTGCTTGTGGATTTCTGGACATACAGCTGCATAAACTGTGTCAGAACCATACCCCATATTCAATCGTGGTACGAAGCTTATAGAGATGAAGGACTTGTTGTTATCGGAGTTCACACTCCGGAATTCGCTTTTGAAAGAGATGAGGAGAATCTTCGCGAGGCAATGGCTGATCTCGGCGTCACCTGGCCTGTCGTCCAGGACAATGAATACTCACAGTGGCAGGCTTACAGGAATAGATATTGGCCTGCAAAATATTTTATAGACGCAACGGGAACTATCCGTTATTTCCACTATGGCGAAGGCGAATATGATACATCTGAAGAAGTAATCAGAAAACTGCTGAAAGAAGCGGGGAACCTGCCTACAGGAAAAGCTGCACTGAAACCGGAAGCCCATATCCGCAGCAGGACTGCAGAGACATACTTGGGATACGGAAGAACAGAAGGTTTCATTTCAAAAGAGCAGATAGCACCGAATGAATCTCTGAAGTACAGTCGGAACAAATCACCGGAAAACGGTGAATGGAACCTCGATGGAACGTGGACTTTCAAAAGAGAGCATGTGCTCTCTGAAAATGAAGGGACACTGGAACTCGGATTCAATGCGGGAAAAGTCTTTCTGGTAATTGAACCTGTCGATACAGATGGCCGGATAGAAATTGAAGTCGATGGAAAATCTGTCGGGGAATTGAAGCCCGACTCAAGCCGCCTGTATCAGCTGGTGGACTTGCGAAAACCGGGTGTCCACTCATTGAAATTAAAAGTTTACGGCAAAATGAAATTGTTTGCCTTCACATTCGGATAAGAAATATTCAGGCTGGTCGGATGATTACATCCTGCTCGCCTATGCAACCTGAGGAGAAAAATATGAAAAAAATGATGATAACTGCGCTGACAGTAATAACTCTGATAACAATGGTCACACTATTGTCTGCCAGAGGAAAAGATGAATCCGGTAAAGAGTCGGGAGGGAAGATGGAACCGGCAATAATGATGGATGGTTCCGATGCAGTTCTGCCTCCGGGAGCCATGAACGGGAAATACGAAAAACCATCTGATGACAAACTGCGCATGAAATTGAATGACCTTCAGTACCAGGTAACACAACATGACGGGACAGAGCGGGCTTTCAGCAATATTTTCTGGGATAACAAAAAAGAGGGGATTTATGTCGATATCGTCTCAGGAGAGCCTCTTTTCAGTTCTACAGATAAATACAAATCGGGAACAGGATGGCCCAGTTTTACCAGACCTCTCGAAGAGGGAAATGTGCTCTCTATTGAAGATACCACTTACGGTATGGTCCGGACTGAAGTGAGGAGTTTTTTTGCAGATTCTCATCTCGGCCATGTGTTTGATGACGGGCCGCAGCCAACAGGTCTCCGCTATTGTATTAATTCAGCATCACTCCGCTTTGTACCTGTTGAAAATCTGGAAGAAGAAGGTTACGGACAGTATCTGTCCCTGTTTGAAATGAAATGAGGTGGTTGAAAATGAGTAATAAAAATATAAAAGTAAAACTAATATCTGGAATTATTTTATTAGCCGGTGCAGCTTCTGCCCTCTTTGCTGCAGGAGAGAAGGATACAATGGAAGGGGAAATGAAATCGGAAATGGAATCATCAGTGAAATCAGAATACGCCCTGGAAGGTGTTGAAACAGCGGTGTTTGCCGGAGGATGTTTCTGGGGGATCGAAGGAGTATTTGAAATGCTTGAAGGTGTGGAGGATGTCGTCTCCGGTTATTCCGGAGGTTCAGCCGATACGGCATTCTACAAAATGGTAGGAACAGGAGCTACCGGTCATGCTGAAGCTGTACGTATTGTATATGACCCGCAGTACATATCCTATGAAACCTTGCTCGATGTTTTCTTCTCAGTTGCCCATGATCCCACACAATTCAACTATCAGGGCCCTGACGTGGGAACAGAATACCGATCGGCAGTTTTTTATCTCGATGAAACACAAAAGATGAAAACAGAGATACATATAAAACAACTGGAGAAAGACAAAGTGTATAAACAGCCCATAGTGACAGAAGTGACTCCGCTCGATGCCTTCTACCCTGCTGAGGACTACCATCAGGACTTTATGAAACTGAATCCTGAACATCCATACATTGTTTATTGGGACATACCGAAAGTGAAAGACCTGGAAAATCATTTTCCAGAATTGATTGCAGAAGAATAATTGTATATTCATTATCTCATAGCCGCTTCCAAAATCTTTGGGAGTGGCTTTTTTTTACTTGATAATGAATATTCAACGTTTTAAAGTTATATCTCACTTTATTAAAAATCCTGGAGATATCAAATGTATAAAAATTACCTCATCAAAAACAAAGCGCTAAGGATAATCCTCAGGATTTTCCTGATAATCACAATCATCGTGATCCTGCTGATTTTAAATGGAGCCTCTCTGTTAACAGCTTCAATGGTAAAAGGACGCGCGGAATATGGGGAACTTGAAAATGCCGGTAATTACGGATTGACTGCTGAAATACTCAGTTTAGAAACTGAAGATGAGTACAGTATCATCGCCTATGATGTGCCTGTTCCCGAATCAAAGGGATATGTGATTATCGTCTCAGGCATTTACTCTCCATCAGTAACAGCTTTCTTCAGTTATTCCCGCATGTTTTCTGAAATGGGATATTCGACTTTGCTTATTGAAATGAGAGGTCACGGAGGAAGTGACGGCGACCGTGTGATGCTCGGATATACCGAAGAAAGAGATGTTAATGCCGCAGTAGATTATATAAAAATGAATAATTCCGGTAATGACTTTCCCATTGTGATGATGGGCACATCGATGGGGGCTTCTGTCGCTATAAATGCCGCCGCTGGTAACAGCGGAATTGACGGCGTGATCTCACAATCGGCCTATTCGTCGTGGGAAGAGAATATGGCGGATCAGTTTGAAAAGAATGGTGTGCCGCGGTTTATTGCAAGGGCTCAGATCCCCTTTACCAGATTGTATCTTGCAATGAGATTCGGTTGGAAGGATTCGGGAAATACGTCTTTGAAGAGTATTGCAAAACTGGGGAACAGGCCTGTTCTCCTTATGCATTCCACGGAGGATTCACAAGTAATTTTTGAAAACTATATCCGTCTGAAAGAAGCTGGAGAAAATATTATTCCCTATGTTGTCGAAGGAGATAAACATTTCATATTGGAGAATGATAAGGAGTTTTCCAATCCGGAACTGAATCAGAAGTACTATAAAGTTATTAATGCATTTCTGGCAAAGTTTGCCGAATAATTTCCTATCGCCACTTACCGGGAACTGGTATAATGCCTTTTTAATTTTACAACTATGACAGGAGAGTCAATATGCAGAGAATATCAATTTTCACTCTATTATCGATACTAATTTTAACAGCTAATTCTCTATTTTCAGTCGACAAAAACAGCGAAGATGTAACATTCGAAGTTCCCGAAGGGAAGATCTCACTGGACCGCGAACCGGGAGATTTTGTCATATACCACAATAAATTCGGTGGCAACAACAGAATAGTCATTATGATATACCTCGAAGAAGATCACTATTATCTGAAATCCATAGGATTGGATTATGAAGAGGTGAATACCTTCCATATAAATATAACTCCCGATACTGAAGAAGTGACCGATATGGGGATTATTGAAGGGGATATTGCAAACCAGGATCTCAAAAACACACAAATAGACTTGATGAATTTCATGATGAAAAGATTTGAAGAAAAGGATAATCCCTTCTTCCCGAACCTGCTTGTCGAAGATCCCTGGCCGGGATTCGGTTATACACTGATCTATGACTTCAGATTCTGGATACCTATTCTGAATATTTATGAACGATATGAAGAAGAAAATAGGGAAAGTACCTTCAAAGTTATTCGATTCGGGAACCTGGATCACTATGAACAGGACTATATTCTGAATTACGATCAAAGAGAGCCCGATATTTTGACAGGCCCCTTATACAAATTCCCACAAGCAGAACCTAACGATGTAGTTTTTGATGGATTAATGCTTAAGCTCGATCAGAATTGGGAAGTTCTTCCCGATCAGAATATTGCATTGCTATCGGTGAATGATGAAAGATATTCCTATTTCAATATTAATACATTAGCCAAGGAACAGGTCGGACTGTCTGCCTACCAGATATTTTCCTGGGAATTGAAAAATTCCAAGGGTTACATACGCCCCGAATCAATCGAAATATTTCAATTTCAGGGGATCCCCACTCTCGAATACACGATTATCGATGAGACTACAAAACTCGAGACTAAATCGATTATGCTTATTTTTGACCGTGGAGAGCATATAAGTATCGTCTCTTTTGGTGCATACCTGTCAGTTTATGAAGAGAATAAAGAGTACTTTGATCTTATAATTTATTGAGTGTTATTATGAAGAAAATCAAACCGGAAAAACTGAAAAAAGGCAGCACTATAGCCATAATCTCGCCAAGCTGGGGTGGACCTTCCCTATTCCCGGGAATTTATGAAAAAGCCATCTCAAATCTAAAAGAGATTTTCCAATTGAACATCATTGAATATCCTACAGCAAGAATGGATGACAGGAAACTTTATGAGAATCCCCGATTAAGAGCAAATGATATAAATGATGCCTTCAAAGACAAAAGTGTAGATGGGATATTCGCTTCCATAGGAGGAAGCGATTCAATCCGCATCTTACCATACCTGGATATCCCCTCCATTCTGGAAAATCCGAAAATCATTATGGGATTTTCCGATTCTGTAACATTTCTGACTTACCTGAATACAAAGGGTCTGGTGACATTTCACGGTCCGTCGATGATGGCCGGATGGGCTCAGATCCACAATTTTGATTATCTTCAGAAGTACTACTCTGAAATATTGATGGAAAACCGGGAATCAAGGGATATCCTCCCCTTTCCAACCTGGAGCAATGGTTATCCCTCATGGGCTGATAATAGTACAATCGGTGAAGTCAATGAATTGCAGCCAAATACTCATGGTTTTCTATGGCTTCAGGGAAAAAGAACAGTCAGAGGTGAGATCTGGGGTGGATGTATGGAAGTCATTGACTGGTTGAAAGGAACACAATATTGGCCCGAACCGGGATTCTGGAACAACCGAATACTGATGCTGGAAACTTCCGAAGAGAAACCCACTCCTGAAGAGGTTGGATTCTCTCTGAGAAATCTAGGTATTCAAGGTGTTTTCGAAGAATTATCGGGAATTATGATCGGCCGTCCCAAAGATTACAATGAAGAGGAAAAGCAAAAACTCTATGACACTGTTCTACGCATAGTCGCCGAAGAGTTCGGCAATAGGGAAATTCCGATCATTGCCAATATGGATTTCGGTCATACAGATCCCAATATGATTATCCCCATGGGAATTAGAACTGAAATTGTTCCAGTGGAACAGACTATTAAATTTGTAGAAAAAATATTTGAAGATTGAAGGGAAAAGGAAATGCAATAGTGGATTTAATATACGGCACCAAAAATCCCTCCAAATTGAAAAGTATGAGAAAAATGCTCGAGGGTTTAGATCTCAATATTACTGGATTAAATGAATTATCTATCGAGCTGCCTGAACCGGAAGAAACTGGAAATAATCCCTTATCAAATGCTGAAATTAAAGCCAGAGCATACTTCAAACAATTGAGAAAACCGCTTTTCTCCTGCGATACTGGATTGTATTTTGAAAATGTATCCGATGAAGATCAACCTGGAGTGTGGATTAAAAGAATTCACGGGAATAATCTGCAGGATAAAGAGTTTATCGATTACTATAGTAAACTGGCATCTAAATATGGGGGCAGATTAACTGCCTATTATAAAAATTCTATTTTTCTGATGCTCGATGAAGATAGATTTTTTTCTTACGATGGAAATTCAATAAGATCAGAAAAGTTTTATATTGTAGACAAACCCCATACGATATACAAAAAGGGATTCCCCCTAGATTCTCTGACAGTTCACATTGAATCAAACCGGTATTATTATGATCTTGGAAGAAGCAAAAATGACAGTTGGGGAATTATAACCGGTTTTAGGAATTTTTTTAATGAAGTCTTATAGAAATGAAGAAACCCACAGCAAGCTGCAGGAATCTGCGTTCGGAAATAAAAAACAGGGACGAGATAGTCCCTGCTAAATATTAAGAAGATGCTTTCTTATCTCTTTTAATTTTCCGTTTCTCTTTTAAAGTATGTTGAGCTTCTTTAGGCTTTTTCTTCTCGCCCTTATCTTTTTTTCCTTTATCACCCATAATAATATCTCCTTACTAATAAAGTATAAAACCGGGATTTTACTGTACTTACATTATAACCGGATTTATTTTCTTTGGTAGACTTTTTTAAAATTTAAGAATATAAATTTCAAAACCATTCAATTAAATTCTGGAGTGTATTATGAAAACAATCGGCATTCTCGGTGGCATGGGTCCTGAATCAACAGTAGAATACTATAAAAGTATTATTGCCGGTTACAGGTCTGAAAAAAAAGATAATCAGTATCCTCTGATCATCATCAACAGTATCAATATGACTGAAATGCTCTCCTTTGTTGCTGATGAAAATTACCCGGCTCTGATCGAACTACTGCTGAAAGGCATAAAGGACTTGAAATCCAGCGGCGCGGATTTTGCTGTACTGGCATCAAACACACCTCATGTTGTCTTTGACGATTTATTGAAAATATCACCCCTACCTCTGATCAGCATTGTCGAAGCTACAGCCATGAAGACCAAATCTCTAGGTTTGAAAAAACTGCTTCTGATCGGTACGGGATTCACAATGAAGAATACCTTCTACAGAGATAATATCTCCCGGTTTAATATCTCAGTGACAGTCCCCTCTGAGCAGAATCAGGAAATAATACACAATATAATTTTCCCGGAACTGGAAGATGGCATAGTTATCCCCGAAAAGAAAAGGCAGATGATTGAAATCTGCAATGAAATCATCAAAAGAGAAAATATTGACGGAGTTATACTCGGCTGCACAGAGCTGCCGTTGATGATTAAAGATGACGACCTTGAAGTGGAAGTTCTGAATACAACTCAGAATCATGTAGATGCGATACTAAAGAGGATACTGAAATGAAAACAGCAAGAGTGGAAAAAATCCGGCAGGTCTATGTATCCGATTTGGATATGACACTCTTACAGCCCGATTCACGATTGTCTCCATTTGCCATAGCAAATATCAATAACCTGGTAGGCAAAGGCGTACTCTTTACAGTCGCTTCGGCGCGAAGCGTAAAATCCATTCAACCTTTACTTGATAAAGTACAGCTCCCTCTGCCTGTAATAGAATTCAACGGTTCATTTATTTCAGATCTTAAAACAGGGGAACACCTGTATATCAATGATCTCGAAAAATCAGCAATTCATGTTACTGCTGATATACTTCAAAAACACAGTTTGAATTATTTCCTGTCAACATTCGATAATCGAACAGACAAACTGCACTATATCAAAGCGGAGAATCCCGGGGAAGAATGGTATGTTTCAAATAGAAAGTATTTCAATGACAAAAGACTGAATCAGGTTACCAGTCTGTCAAATCATTTCGCTGAGAAAGTTGTCTGTTTTACAGCAATCAACAGAAGAGAAATACTCCTGCCGATTATAGATGAATTGAATAGTGCAAATGAAAATATCGAGATCCAGTTACAGGAAAATTACTCCTCTCCCGGTTGGTACTGGTTAACTGTTCACAGCCATTTAGCTTCGAAAGATCAGGCTATCAGCTGTTTGCTGAAGCACTGCAAATTGCTCGACAGCAGGGTCACTGCTTTCGGAGATAATACAAATGATGTTAAAATGATCAAATCAGCTCACAGAGGAATAGCTGTTGAAAACGCACTGCAGGTTCTGAAAGATTCTGCTGATCTGATTATCGGTCCCAATACGGAAGACAGCGTTGTGCGATATATTGCCGATGAATGCGGGATTGAATTGATCTGAAAGATGCATTACTTTCACCAGTCCACACCTTTGAAATAGAAGGTGTAGAAAATAGTGAAAAACATCTCTTCAAATTCCGGTTCTTCAAAATATAAATTGTACTGAAATTCCAGAGCGAGAGAATGCTGATCATTGAGCATAAGCTCTGCACTCAGTCCTGTTTCCAGGTATTGGTAGAAAGTGGAAAACTGCATATTAGAATGGGAATTGGAAATAAACTCCCATATATTCTGAGAGGAGTACTCAGAAATCTTATCGATTTCCGGCCTGCTGGTCAAACTGAACAGAGAATTCCTTATTTGGAATTTCACTGGGATTCTTCCGAGCTGGAAGAAAGCCGTGGCATTGAATCCAATGGTATAGTTGGTCATCCAGCTTAGAAATTCTCCATGCATATCGGGAAGACTCTGAAGTCCGTATTTCACATTCAGCGAGGGACCAATGTATATGGAAGTTTTGTTCTTATTGAAGATATTGAAACTGTAAGTGAAATCAACGGGAGAAAGTTCTCCACGGATTCGCATGGTTTCATTGTATTTTTTTCCTCCGCCACCAGTTGAAAATGTATAATCTATCAATCTGCGATCATCTCTTTCCATATAACCAACGTCTATCGCCGCATCGGGACCGATGAATACAAAACCGAGATTGATCTGATCTTTTAATTCCATGTATGAAGCTGAAAATGAGATATAAAGACTATTAATATCTAAAAGATCCTGAGAGTAGATACTTATTGATGAAAAGACGATGAAAAAAACTGCAAGTATTACAACTTTTAAGGACTTCAAGAGATTCCCCTTTAATATTCAAACACTCCAGATTCACGAATCTGTTACTCCAATATATTGGTAGCAACAATTCCGGGATATATGACGTTTGGTATAAAAAAGGGTAATTGTGAAATTAATCTATGGGTTTTCCCAGCCGAATTCACTATAGGGAATTCCCTTAATGATATGGCGAATAGCTTCACTAATATAGGAAATTGTATTCTCCGGTAAATGATCTATGTCAAACCAGGATAAGTCATCACACTTCTCAGGTTCAGCGTTTATAATCTCGCCCTTCCATTTGTCAGCTGTAAAAAAGACATCGACTCGTTCATTACCTTCAGGAGGTCTTGAGTCACGATGCATAATATGGCTTACCTTTATATCCTCTTTTTTCAGGATAATTCCCGCTTCTTCATAAGCCTCTCTGATTATGCACTGAGTAAAGTTTTCTCCGGGATCGACATGACCGGCCACTACAGAATACTTGCCATCTTCAAATCCTGTTTGAAAACGCCGCAATAAGAGTATTTTCTTGTCTCTTATCAGTACGAGATAAGATGCGGGGATATTTGTGTGTCTGTTCAAGGAATATTGATTCAATAGTATTCTCCAATTAATTTTACTGCTCGACTGATGCCATTTTCCAGTGTGATCTCTTCTCCTATTTTCTGCGCTTTTTCTTTTGCTGACTCTCTTTGGAAGAAGCTGATAATCTGTTCAAACTTTCTGAAGGTTATTTTCTGCAATTTTTCCGGTTTTGGCGAAATCCCCAGTGCATAAACTTTTTCAGCCCAAAAAGGCTGATCAGCAGTTTTGGGAAAAATCATCTGGGGAATTCCCGCTTTTAAAGCAGCTGCAGTAGTTCCCGCTCCACCGTGATGGATAATCCCGGATGTTTTAGGAAATAACCACGAATGAGACACATTATCAATAACCATCAATCTACCGGGGATATCGTCAATCTGTAAATTGCTCCATCCCCTGGAAAGTATAATTCTCACATTAGTTTTCTCAATGATTTTAATTATAATATCCTGCAATCTCTTCGGTTCTGATACAGCCATACTCCCAAATCCGATATAGACAGGAGCTGAACCTGACAAAATAAAACCTTCAATATCTTTTTCCGGGATGTATTCTGAATCAGCTCCGGGAAAGAAATTACCGCAGATGTGATATTCATCAGGCCAGTCTGCCGGTTTGGGAACCACGATAGTACTATATGCCCCCAATTTCATTTCACAGGATCTTCTTCTTTCCGCAAAGGGACCACCTCTATAACGGAGGACTGAGCCAAAAGTTTGTTTCTGCCATTTGTTTAAACTCTTTTTGAACATCTGGCCAAGAAACCATTCAAAATAATAGTAAGTGAATTTATTTAATACTTTATTTTTTATTGGTAATTTAACAAGTGGATAGGCAAACTCAACAGTAGGTTCCAAGGGTTGAAGATGAACTTCAACGAGGGGAACATGCAATCTATTTTTTATATAAATATCACCTAGGGCTCCCGTAGTTGTTATAATAAACTCTGTCCCTTTGCAGGCTTCCCAGTATGCATCGAGAGTCGACAGGGCCAATCGGGGAATCATTTTTCTTATTTCAGTCAATAATGCGAAGGGATTGCGGGTAACTTTTTTCATCCATAATTTCCCTTCTTCCGTTTCCATATACTCCTGCATATTGACAGGCATGGTTTTATGGTTCAGCCCTGCTGATTGAATCATTTCAGCAAAATTATCACTGGCTGTGACAGTTACCTCATGTCCCTGTTCAAGCAATCCCCGGCCTAAATAAATCATAGGCTGAATATCACCGCGTGTACCGTTTGTCAATATGACTATCTTCATTTACAATCGCTCCAAAAAATCTTTATATAAAACAAACTGTTCTTCTCCGGTTCCCTCAAATCCTATTATTGAATAAATCAGCAATCCATCGAGCATTGCCATAATACGGGTAGCTGTAGGCTTCACATCATCTAAAATGAATTCATTTGTTTTTATTCCATAATCGAGAATCCATGTTAATGCTTCGAGAAAATGATCGTAAGAGTTTTTCATCATAACTTTGTACTCATTGGAAATTGTCAATTTTGAGTATATCTGCAGCAAAATTTTTTTATTTTCATCGTTAGAGAGCTCTCCTTTTGCAGGATATTGTCCCAGAGTAACTTTTCCAATAATCAAAAGCATCTCTTTTGCTGTAATAGTGGCAGAAGCTGACGCAATGTAGCTATTGGCATTCTCAAGATAACTATTCAGAAAAGCGTTAAAAGATTGTAAGAGTAAATTGTTTTTGTTCTTAAAATAATAGGAGACTACACCTTTAGACACTCCGGCAATTTTTGCCGCCTTATCAAGTGTAACCCGGTCGAGACCTTCAGCAGCCACACATTTTAATACCCCATCAATTACTTGTTTGCGCCTGATGGATTCCATTCCGACTTTCGGCATTTTCTACCTCATATGCTGATATCTTTAATATATCGATATAAATGTTTATAAAATCCTTTTGTATCATCTGTCAGAAAATCACTTTCCCATTGATCATTTTCCAGAATCTCATCAATATTGTAACCATCTTTGAATATACAGAAATTCATCCCTTTTGAGTGAATCGCCTTTTTGGGGCAATCGTAGACACATCTCATACACCAAATGCACTTATCACCAAATGATATTTTACCATTTTCCAATTGAATATTCTTCTGTGGACATTTTGATGAGCAAATCTGACAGGAATTGCAGTTCTCATCAGTTCTCAGGGATTTTCCATAATACTTCGATCCATATTTTTTTTCCAGGTGTGATATTCCCAATGATAAGGACTTCATAAAATAACCCGAATGATATCTTCGTCTTTTCAACTGGATAATCTCTTTCACCATATGGGGGACTTTTTCTTTTGCACTTAAGTATAACTGTCTGGACATTGAATCTTCATAAGACAGTATCCAGTTTGACGGCATTACAATTATTCGATCATAAAAAACTGAATATCCCTTTTTTTCGAGCTCTTTGATCAATAAAGTTGAAGCATTGTGATTAATGGAAATAAAATCAGCTCCGGTTTTAAACAAAAAAAGATTCATCCCCTTCCCCTCCGGCAGGAGTTTTAGAAAGTCATCAATAATGTCCGGCGTTCCGAATCCGTATATGGGATATGCCAGACCTATGGCGTCTAATCCGGCAATATCCATCATGTCCGAAGAATTGACCTTGTCTTCTATAGAAATGAGAGATAACTGGCATTTTTTTTTTTCAAATTCAATCTTTACCAGATCGGCAATCTTCTTTGTATTGCCTGTTCCTGAAAAATAATAAACAACAATCGACTTCATGTTTCACCCTCTATTTATTCTGACCGGTCAGTATAAATAAATTACTGCATTTATCTTTATCTGTCAATAGTACTACATATAGCGTATTTTTTAAAATTGTTCTTGCATGAATCACTATTAGTAATAATAATTGTTACTAGCAATTTATCTGGGAGGGTAACTTGAAAGTTATAAAAAGAGACCGACAGGAATCGGATATTGATATAAAAGAGATTCGCTACGCGCTTGTTCGAGCCTGCAAAGGAACATCAGTAGATTATCTTGAAATCGAAAGCCACATTGACTCCATATATAGAGACAGAATCACTACTACAGAGATTCAGAAATCCCTTGTTGAGATTACATTGCGGCTGACATCAGTAGAGAGGCCGGAATTCAGAATTATCGCAGCCAGGCTTATGCTTATGGATTATTACAAAGAAGCCTTGAAATCGAGGAACTGTGATACAGAACTCTATAAAGACTACTACCGCTTTATCAAATACATAACAGGCAGAAAACTATATTCTGATAAGATTCTTGAACTCTACACAAAAAAAGAGCTGGAAGAGGCTGGTGAATACATCAATCCGGACTATGACTATGATTTCGATTATGCCGGCGCCAGGCTTTTGACAAACAGATACCTGATAAAAGATGGAAAAGAAGCTCTTGAGCTACCTCAGGAGATGTTTATGACTATAAGCCTCTATCTTGCTGGAAATGAAAAAGGAAACAGGATAGATGCTGCAAAACGGATTTACGATGTGATCGCCGGAAGAAAGATTTCCCTTGCGACTCCCATACTGATCAATCTGAGAAGAGACAACGGGAATCTCTCCAGCTGTTTTGTCGCTGCCATTGATGATTCTCTCGATTCCATTTTCTACAATATCAATACTGTTGCTCAGATATCCAAGAACGGCGGAGGTGTCGGTTTGAACCTCTCTCGAATCAGATCTACAGGATCGGAGATACAGGGAGTGCCCAATGCATCGGGAGGAATTATACCGTGGATAAAAATTATCAACGATACTGCTGTTGCCGTAAATCAGCTCGGGAAACGGGCAGGAGCAGTGACTGTTGCCATAGATATCTGGCACCTCGATCTTCTGGACTTCCTCGAACTGCAGACAGAGACAGGAGATCAGAGGAAAAAAGCCTATGATGTATTCCCGCAGATTGTAGTGCCTGACTTATTTATGGAGAGAGTGCGAGAACGGGGTGAATGGACTCTCTTCGATCCTCATGAAGTTGAAAAAGTCTCGGGCAGCAAAATAGCCGAGATGTGGGGAGAGGATTTTGAAGAATTATATTTAGCTCTTGAAGCCAATAAATGTATTATCAGTAGAAAGGCGATTCCCGCAATAGATGTATTCAAACAGATTATGAAATCTCAGATTGAAACTGGCATGCCCTATCTTTTCTTTAAAGACACTGTTAACAGAACTAATCCCAATATTCACGATGGTTATATTGGCAGTGGCAATCTCTGTCAGGAATCATTCTCCAACTTCAGACCCAGTGCCGTACAAAAACCTCAGGTAGAGGGCAATTCTGTAACAGGCAGCAGTACTGACGGATTGATTCACACCTGTAATCTTCTCAGCCTGAATCTCGCCAATATTGAAAATGATGATGAACTTGAAAACGCCGTAAAGATGGGTGTGAGAATTCTCGATAACGCCATTGAACTGACCGATTCCCCGGCACCGGAAAGTATTCTCCATAACAAGCGATACAGAACAATCGGACTTGGAGCTATGGGCCTGGCTGATTTTCTAGCCAAAAACAAGATCCGCTATGACAAATCGGAAGAAGTTGTTGATGAGCTTTTTGAGAAGATCGCACTCTTCTCCGTTGAAGAAAGCGCCCGGCTTGCTGAAGAAAGAGGAACTTATGAAGCCTATGAAGGAAGCAGCTGGTCTAAAGGCATCTTTTTCGGGAAAGACATCAAATGGTTCCAGGAAAACTCCCGAATATCCAGCCGATGGGAAAATCTTATGGTTCAGATTTATAAATCGGGAATCAGAAATGGTCAGCTCCTGGCCGTAGCACCCAACACATCGAGCGCTCTTCTTCAGGGCTGCACTGCCAGTGTTCTACCAGTTTACAGTAAGTTCCATGTAGATAAAAATGCCAATGGATCTGTCCCCATCTGTCCCCCTTTTATCAAAGAGTCCTTCTGGTATTACAAAGAGAATAAACACATTGAACAAACTGGAATCATATCTGTTATTTCGCGCATTCAGAAATGGGTGGACCAGGGTATCAGTATGGAGCTGCTCTACAATCTCAATAGTGATATCACTGCACAGGATATATATGAGACTATTTTCTCAGCATGGGAAAAGGGATGTAAAACAATCTATTACACAAGAACTATTCAAAAAAACAGCAACATAATGAATGAACAGGAAACATGTGTTTCCTGCGCCAATTAAAGAGGATTTTATGGAAGTCATTTTTCAGAAAAAATTATTCAACCCAAAAGGAAGCGATGACATTTCAGTCAGACAGCTTGTCGGGGGAAACAGCACTAATCTATTCAATTTAAACAATACTAAATATACATGGGCCAACAAAATGTATAAATCGATGATGGAAAACTTCTGGATACCGGAAAAAGTGGATCTCACATCGGACGTACAGGACTATATCAAATTAACAGAACCGGAACGCCGGGGATACGATGGGATTTTATCTTTTCTGGTATTCCTCGATTCACTGCAGACAAATAATGTTCCGAAAATATCAGAGTACATTACCGCTCCTGAAGTAAATCTGGTATTGGCCATACAAACTTATCAGGAAGCAATACACAGTCAGAGTTATGCCTATCTGATTGAGACGCTGATTCCACCTGATAAAAGAAATGATATATATGAATTCTGGAGAGAGGACAAAATCCTTTTTGACCGGATCGGATTTATTGCCAAGATCTATCAGGACTTCCACGATGAGCAGAGTCCCGGGAATTTCGCACGCTCGCTGATTGCCAATTATCTGCTTGAATCTGTTTACTTCTATAACGGTTTTAATTTTTTCTACTTGCTATCGAGTAGAAACCTGATGCCCGGATCTGCAGACATTATCAGATACATCAATCGAGATGAACTCACACATGTTGTCATGTTCAAGCGAATTATCCAGGGGCTGATGAATGAGAGAACTGATTTTATCACCGAAAAGATGATCTATCCCATGTTTGAAAAAGCCGTCGAACAGGAAATAGAGTGGACAAACCATATAATAGGAAATGATATTCTGGGGATAACTACTGAAAGTACCGAGCAATACACTAAATACATAGCCAATATGAGGCTGAAGCATCTCGATTTTGCCCCACTCTATCCCGGTTATGATACAAATCCTTATGTTCATCTGGAAAAAATTGCCGACACAGAGGGCAATGGAGATGTCAAAGCCAATTTTTTTGAGAGTACAGTGACTAGTTATAATCAGTCGTCGGTCATTTCGGGATGGGATCAGCTATAATATTCGAATGAATTTACTTGAATTTTTCTTTTTTTGAGGTAATATGGAAACTTCCAAAACTCATAGGAGAAATTTATGACTTACAGTAAACAAGTTATTATAACTATATGCATGTTCCTGATCTCTACATTTTTATATTCTCAGGAACAGCTAAATCTCGGCGATAACATACTTCAATATGTTAAAGACAATCCCCCTTCATTTAAAACAGAGGGAACAGATACCTTCCAGATTGATGAAGGAAGAATCGATTATTTCAAATACAAAGATGTTACAGATAAAGAAGATTTGAAAATACTGGTTATCAATGACACGTATATTGTCGGTGCGCTTCAGAACATCAATGGAAGGGACCGCCTCTATTTTGATATTACCGGCGACGGCGTTCTGGATTCTGAGATAGACTTTCTGATTGTTCCTTTCTGGGTCATTGCTTCGACATCCCAGGAGACATCTGATAGCGGAAACAACAATATCGAAGAAGTTCTGGACAGGGCTTTCGCACAGTTCAACTCCGATGAAAACCCCTATGATTCCGGTAGTCATTTAGAGCTGGTGAATAATATCGTAAAAGTGATAGCCGATTCGGAGTATCCGAACAGAGACCTTTATTATGCTCTGTTCTCCTATTATCTCTTCGGGAACAATTATCCATGGGAAGCTCTTCAGTCACTGGACTATCTAAGCCAGAAATACAGGGCGAGATATGGTGATTTCCATCCCCTGTTCTACCTTCAGACAATCGAATCATTAATCAATGGCGGATACAAAAAAGAAGCTAAACCCCTTATCGATGACCTGTTAGAAATCAGTCCCGAGTTTGTTCCAGGGCATGTGTACAAATGGCAGCTGGAAGAAGATTCTCTTGTAAAAGAAAAGTTATATTCTGATTTGAAAGCAAATTATCCCGATCATTGGATCGTAAAGCAATTATGATTGGAAAATGATTACATCATTCCCGACAAACTCTACTCTGGCGGAATAGATTTCCGCCAGATATTCAAATGTCGACCTGCTGAAAAAGCACACGTGAGTCGGATCCTGTATATAATGCCATTTCTTAAAGGCATTCTGATCAATGACGAGTTTGGTCATAATCCCAAGAAAACCTGTTGAATTCAGCATATTGAATAATCTGCTGAACACATCTTTCGGATGATACAGATGTTCAGCCACTTCCGTCATGGTTATAAAATCATATTTCCTCTTCATAACATCTTCGTTCTTGAAATAGAATGGATCATAGAGTTCCATATGGTGGCCGGCTTCTTCAAACATCACAGACAGAGCAGGACCGGGGCCGCAACCGAAATCCAGTCCCTTTGAGGGATACTTTATTTTTTCTATTAGAGGAGCAGAGAGACGGGATAAAAACTTCCGATATCCCAAGTCACCGGGATGATTATCATGGAGGTCATATTCGGATTTTTCCCGTTCCGGACTCAGCCTGTACTCATCTGGAACAAAAACCAGTTGGCATCGGAGACACCGAAGGTAGCTCCTTTTCCGATCTTCATAAAAGGAATTTAACCGATCATGACCGCACAACGGGCAGTCTGCACTTTGATTTATTGGATTCATACTAATTATGTTATATTATTTAATTATGAAAATAAAAACAATCTTATCTATTATTCCCGTTTTATTGCTGACCGGATGTTTATCCACAATGGGAACTGTTGTCGACAACTTAATTAACCAGGAAGCTCCTCTTACTGAAGCCGAAGTCGCCCGTGGATTGAAAGAAGCCCTTGGTAAAGGTGCAGAATTCGCAGTTTCTACTTTGAGTGTTACTGATGGATATTATGGCGATCCCCTGCTCCGTCTGCTTCTCCCACCGGAAGCGGATATTGTGATCGATAATATAGCGAAGATTCCCGGTGGAGAGAAACTGCTCAATGACCTGATCCTCCGTATCAATCGCTCTGCAGAAGAAGCTGCTTCAGAAGCTTTCCCCATTTTTAAAAATGCCATTACTGAAATGACCATTATCGAAGCATTCGATATCCTCACAGGAGAAGATGATGCTGCTACCAGGTATTTTATCAGTAAATCATATTCACCACTTGTAACATTATATGAACCGCATTTAAATCATGCACTGGATCAGGATCTGCTTGGAGGACTCTCGGCAAATGAAACCTGGTACACATTGCAGGACCTATACAATACACTCGCTGAAAGTCTAATTGGAAAGCTGGGCGGTATGAAGGCCGTAGAAATAGATCTATCCTTCTATCTGACAGAAAGAGCTCTGGACGGTATATTTTTAAAAGTAGCCGAAGAAGAAAAGGCAATCAGAGAAAATCCTGTTAAACGGGTCACAGATATTCTGAAGAAAGTTTTCGGATCCCTCGAAAATTAAGTTGACTATTCACAAATATTTGGTATATTCTGAATATCAATTGAACATATGCTCAATTATTCATATCAGGAGATTCAAATTGAAAAGTGAATGTTGTATCAATCAGGAAAACGTCGACATTGTTTTAGAAAAATTAATACCGGAAGATGATATTGTAGATATCTCTGAAATATTCAAGATTTTAGGTGATCCGACAAGAATGAGAATCGTAGCGGCACTGCGCATAAAAGAACTATGTGTCGGAGACATTACGGCACTGATGGAAATATCTCTATCGGGAGTCTCTCACCAATTGCGTTTATTGAAGAACAGACGAATTGTCAAAACCCGGCGAGATGGCAAGATGATGTATTATTCTCTTGATGATGATCATATTGTTGCCCTCATCGATGTCGCTCTCAATCATATCAAACACCAGGCTGGCGGGAAATACTGATGGCTGAACTTAAACTCGAAGGATTAACCTGTACAAACTGTGCGGGAAAAATAGAAAAAGCTCTTCAGAATAATGGAAATCTTTCCAATGTCTCATTGAGTTTTGCCACAAAAAAACTGGTATTCGAAAGCACTATGGAATCTTCTCAACTTCAGAAATTCATACAGTCTGAAGTAGACAAGATTGAGCAGGGAGTCACTGTCGATCAGATAGATCATAAAAAAGAATCAACGGACAGATCTTTTTCCCGGTTGATAAAAAAGCACAGCAAAACCATATTGGGATCAATCATTTTTCTGACCATATTACTGACAGATATCAGCCGCCCTTATCTAATAGCAATTTATCTGCTGGCATACATTCTCATTGGTGGAGATATTGCACTGAGAGCTTTAAAAAATATCTTGAGAGGGAATTTTTTCGATGAGCATTTTCTGATGACACTGGCAACAACAGGTGCTTTTGCCCTCGGAGAATTCAATGAAGCTGTAGCTGTCATGTTATTTTACAAAATCGGAGAAGGATTTCAGCAGTATGCCGTTGATCACAGTAGAAGAAGCATTCAATCTCTACTCAATATAAAAGCGGAATATGCCAATCTGATTACTGATAACACAACTGTCCGTATTCTGCCGCAGGATCTGAATGTAAATGACAGGATTCTAATTCTGGCAGGAGAAAAAGTTCCTGTTGACGGAGAAATATTATCCGGAGAATCAACCTTGAATACATCAGCTCTCACAGGGGAAAGCATGCCCCGGCCAGTCTCGGCCGGTGAAGAAATACTGAGTGGATCAATAAATCTTTCCGCTCCTATAACAGTCAGGGTCAATAAAATATTTCAGGATTCTGCAGTTTCAAGGATTCTGCAGATGGTGGAAAGCGCGACTTCGAAAAAAGCGAAAACCGAGCAATTCATAACACAGTTCGCCCGCATTTATACTCCTATCGTAGTGATCGGGGCAGTACTGCTGGCAATCATCCCCCCTCTTTTAGGCATGGGAGATTTCAGGGAATGGAGCTCAAGATCTCTTATTTTTCTCGTAATCAGTTGTCCCTGTGCCCTTGTATTGAGTGTTCCTCTCGGCTACTTCGGGGGATTGGGTAGAGCCAGCAGGGAAGGTATTCTCATAAAAGGGGGAAATTACCTGGAAGCCCTCAATAAGGTTAACATCTTTGTTTTTGACAAGACAGGAACATTGACAAAAGGGAATTTCGCCGTAACGAAAACGACTGGTAGTGACACTCTTGAACTCGCTGCTCAATTGGAGCAGCACTCAACTCATCCCATTGCAAAATCGATTGTCAGCACATACGGAAAAGAATTGAACCATGATGATTTAATAGATGTACGCGAATATTCCGGAAAGGGAATGACCGGTAATTATAAGGGGAAAATACTCTGTGTGGGTAATGAGCGATTGATGAAAGAGTTTTCTATTGAATTTTCTGACGATGAATCTGCCAATACGATTGTACATGTCGCTTATGATAATCACTACACTGGTTCTATTCAGATAACTGACGAAATCAAGCAAGGTGTTCCTCAACTGGCTGCTGAATTAAAATCTCAAGGAGCCGATGACATTGTAATGCTGACAGGTGATCAGAAGCACATTGCAGACACTGTGTCTGCAGAACTGGGTATTACATCAGTATTCAGTGAATTGCTGCCTGAAGATAAACTCTCACATGTTGAATCATTCATAGATAAAGGGGACACGGTATTATTTGCAGGAGACGGGATAAATGACGCTCCGGTTCTGGCAAGAGCTCATATCGGTGTGGCTATGGGGGGATTAGGTTCAGATGCTGCAATTGAAGCTGCTGATATTGTTCTTATGACTGACGAACCCTCTAAGATATTGACTGCCAAAAAAATAGCCCGGAGAACAAAAAAGATAGTGCTGCAGAATATTGTCTTTGCCCTTACTGTTAAATTATTCTTTCTGACTTTGGGCGCATTGGGATTTGCAACAATGTATGAAGCGATATTTGCCGATGTGGGCGTTGCGCTTCTGGCAGTCTTAAATTCCATGCGTATACTGCATAACAGGAAAGATCATACACAAAGCCGACCTGGCCATGTATTTATCCAAAAATAAAGGGAAAAAGAAGGTGTCATTTTATACTCCCGAACTGGAAAAAGAGAATTGATTTATCATTTTCTGACCTGCAAAAACAATGGGCTATTGATAGAATGCTTCAGAACGGAGGGATCTTATGGAGAAAACCTCTTTTTGATAGAAAAATGAATTTAACTGTTTAGAATTCTCCGAGTATCGTTTAAAATTAAAATCATGACTGTAAAAATCAACTTGATCCAGAAATCATTCTATATTTCTTTTCTATTCATTCTGGTCATTGCTGCATCCATATTCATTGATTTCCCTTTCGGCAATGTTATCATCTTATCACTCTCTGCAATAATTCTTATATTGAGCATCGTGCAGATGCTGGAAATCATCAGAGTGAAGAAACTGCTATTGAAAACGAGCGATATCTTATCACAGGGGAATGAAAGGGATTTTTCGGTTCTCAAAGAAGATGAGAAGGAAAAAAATATCATAGATTACAAAATCACAAACCTGATCGAACAGCTTGAAGATTCTGTACGCCAGTCCAATATGATACTGAAAGATAAAGATAAACTGACTACTGAAGTGAAAGAGAAAAATGTACTTTTACAGAATATTCAGAAGGCTTTAAACCAGGATATTGTAGAGATCAAGAAGGGAATTGTCAGTACTGTCAGCCTGATCGACAGAATTATGGCGGAAATGATTCAATTACAGAAATCCTGTGATACAGAAAATTCCATGCTCAACAATCTGCTCGATGTATATTCCACCTATGAAAATAGCTATGGAGATCTCAATACTTCAATCGATAAATCCAGGATTATAAGCGAAAGAGAGATTACCAGATCCGACCTGTTGATTGAATCCATCTCCGACCTGTATAACAGGTCGGAAAGCAGTGAATCACAAATGCAGACAATTTTCAAAGGGATCGAGAATATCCGGGACGTAACAGATATAATTAACGAATTTGCGGAAAAAGCTTCAATCCTATCTCTCAATGCTGCCATAGAAAGCGCACATGCCGGCGAAGCGGGTAAAGGTTTCGCCGTAGTTGCAGAAGAAGTGGGAGTGCTGGCCACATCCACAGCAGAACATGCGGAAAATATAAATACAGCGCTCTACACGGTTACCGACCTGATACAAGAAACAACATACTCTGAAGAATCGGGGATAGATTCATATCCAGAGCTGATAGATGAAGTAAAAGCAATAAACAGATCTCTGATGGAGATTAGAGATATGCTGAACGTTCTCTCGACTTTGAAAAAGCCTGAGCCGATTGAAATAAAAGACGCAATGGTGAAAGACAGGGATACTCTGGCGATGTGCATAAGGTCGCTGAAGTCTATGAAGCTCGAAATGGACCGGTCTGTTGAAGAGATCGGAAAACTCACACTTATACCATCATCACCGGAATTAGCCCGTGATAACAAAATTAAAATGAAATTGACCATACACGAAACTACCTTAAAACCGGTAAAAGACGAGTCATCAATTGAACTCTGAAAAAAAGGTGTTTTTTATGGCACTTGATACCGTACTTATTACTAGATGAACGAAATACTAAAACTAATAGACAACAGGAAATCTGTGCGGACCTATATCGACAAAGATATCAGCAGCGATTTCAAAGATAAAATAATCCACGCTGCAATGAGAGCTCCCACTGCAGGAAACATGATGCTCTACAGCATGATTGAAATCGATGACCAGTCAATGAAAGACAAACTGGCCGTCAGCTGCGATAATCAACCCTTTATCGCCAAAGCTCCATTTGTACTGCTATTCCTGGCAGACTATCAGAGATGGAATGATTTTTTTGTTGAATCCGGGGTACCCCAATTATGCAAAAAAGATAACGGTGAAATGAGAAATCCCGAAGAGGGGGATCTTATTCTTGCCTGTTGCGACGCCTTAATAGCAGCTCAGAATGCCGTTATAGCCGCTGAATCCATGGGTATAGGATCCTGTTATATAGGAGATATTCTGGAAAACTATGAATTTCATAGAGAATTATTTAATCTTCCAGATTATGTTCTTCCTGTAACAATGCTCTGTTTCGGATATCCCAATGAAAATTATCCTGCCAAAAAGCCGGCACCCCGTTACCCCATGAAATTCGTTCATTACAAAAATAAATATAAGAGGCTGAATTCTGCGGAATTTAAAGAAATGTATCAGCCTATACTTGATAAATATTTCTCTACAGGAGAGTTTATAGAAGGAGCTGAAAATATCGGTCAGCACTTCTATCTTAAAAAACACTCAAGCGATTTTATGGAAGAGATGAACAGATCTGTCCGAGCCGCTTTGAAATACTGGAGAAATAATGGAACTGAAGATTGAAACAACGAGAAGGGTCGAATCATTTGACGCGGACCTTCATAATAAACTGAAAATCAGTTCAATCTTCAATTATATGCAGGACATCGCCTCTTTTCACGCTGATGAACTAGGCGTTGGTTACAAAGCATTACAGGAAAATAAGATCTTCTGGGTTCTATCCTGGGCAAAAGTAGAGATAAAAAAATTACCCTCTTATGGCGAAACAATGACGATAAAGACCTGGGCAAAAGGGAAAGAACGCCTTTTCTATATGCGGGACTTTCTAATATATAATGAAAATGGTGATGAAATCATCAAAGCGACATCAGCATGGTTGCTTCTCGATGCAGCAACAAAACGAATGACCGACCTGAAAAAAGTCGGATTGAACCTTCCCTCTTTTCCCGATGAACATGCCATCAGGGAATTCCCTGGAAAATTCAACTTTCCCCACGAAGAAGGACAGCCCTTTAACCGGAGAATATTCTATTCAGATATCGATATTAACAAACATGTGAATAATTCACGCTATCTTGAGTTTATTCTTGACTGTTACAGCCAGGAGGAACATGAGGAAAAAACAATCTCTTCGGTAACGATTGCCTATAAAGGCGAAACTCATTTCATGGATGAATTGATTATCACCCGGTCTAAATTAACAGAGCAAACAAATTGCGACCTGCTGAAAGCTGTAAGAGATAGCGATTCAAGAGAAATATTTAACTGTCTTATTAAGTGGAATAATTAAAAACCCGAATTTAGATATCGCCATAAATCCTACAATATTGTATGATACTCTCATATGAATATAGCCCAGGACTCGATCCACTACAGAAAACAGATCCAGAATATGACCCTTCTTTTTGAAGTCAGTCAGCTTCTGGACAAGAGCATGGACCTCAAAGAAGTAATAAGTCCCGTACTGCAGACTATTTCCGACAGTACCAGTTTTATTACGCTGGTATTGACACTAATTGATGAAAATACCGGAAAAATATCAGTTGAATCTTCTCTGGGACTGCCTGAAAAAGCGATCAAACACGCTGTTTACAAGCTGGGTGAGGGTATAACCGGCAAGGTTGTTGAAACAGGCGAACCCATGATCATTCCCCATATTGATGAGGAAAATGATTATCTCGATAAAATGGATCAGCGCAGTAGAAAAAAAGAGGACAGATCCTATATCTGCGTACCGATTAAACAAGGTGTCAAATGTCTGGGAACACTTGGCGCCGGCAGACCTTACACAAATGATCTGGAACTGGAGGATGATGCCAGGATTCTGACTATCATTGCTTCGCTGATAGCAAGAGCTGCAGAGCTGAGAAAACGAGCCAGTGAGGAAAAGAGACTGCTCACCCTGGAAAACAACCGTCTCCAGAGAGAACTCAAAGAAAAATTCCGTCCCGACAATATGATCGGAAACTCTCAGAATATGCAGGAAGTATTCTCTCTGATTAATCAGGTTACAAAAAGTGACGCCACTGTACTGATCCGGGGAGAGAGCGGTACCGGTAAGGAACTGGTCGCCCATGCCATACACTACAACAGTTTAAGAGCTGATAAACCTTTCATCAGAGTAAACTGTGCAGCCCTGCCGGAAAGCGTAATTGAGAGTGAACTTTTCGGTCATGAAAAGGGTTCGTTTACAGGTGCCGTCGCTACAAGAAAAGGCCGTTTTGAAATGGCTGACGGAGGTACAATCTTTCTCGATGAAATCGGGGAATTATCGCAGATGACTCAAATAAAACTATTGCGGGTTCTCCAGGAGCGCGAGATAGAACGTGTGGGATCCATGAATACCATAAAAATAAATGTTCGTGTTATAACCGCTACGAACAAAAACCTGGAAGAAGAGATCAAAAGCGGAGGATTCCGTGAAGATCTTTATTACAGACTGAATGTTTTCCCCATACACATCCCCCCTTTGCGACAGAGAAAGACAGATATATTGCTACTGGCAGATTTCTTTGCCGAGAAGTACGGAAAAAAGAATAGAAAGAATATCAAGCGGATAACCAGTACTGCTATAGATCTTTTCCAGAGTTACCACTGGCCCGGAAATGTAAGGGAACTGGAAAATGTAATAGAAAGGGCGGCTCTACTCAGTACAGATGAAGTAATACATGCTTATCACCTGCCGCCATCTCTGCAGTCAGCAGAAAGTACAGATACATCGCTCCACTCTACTCTTGAGGAAGCACTGGAATCACTTGAAAAAGAACTCATAAAAGATGCATTGAAATCAGCAAGAGGAAATAGAGCTTCAGCCGCAAGAGCACTGGGGATTTCCGAAAGAATAATGGGATTGCGTGTAGATAAATACGAAATTGAATGTACCAAATATAAAAACCGATGAGCTGCGAACCAGATAAAGACACTAGATCTTTTTTCAACAAACAATTACCGACAATTATGTAGGCCCAGAGAATATTAACTACAAATTTGTATGTATTTTCAATATTTTTAAGTTTTGCTAAATTTAAAGATATTTCACATTTTTTTATTTTCACATGATAACCACCTACACCACAAAGACTTATATATTTAATGCTTAAACATTAAAAATAAAACGGTTAAATATTTTCCAATACTGGCACGGTCTCTGCATTATTACTGCCAATGGAGGAAATTATGAAAAAAGTTATATTACCACTTTTTCTATTGCTGGCAATCAGCACAACAGCATTTGCTGGAGACGCGTCTGTTGAAACACTTTCGATAGCCATGGACATGATCTGGCTGACTCTGGCAGCAGCCCTGGTATTCTTTATGCAGGCGGGATTCGCCATGGTTGAGATTGGATTGACCAGAGCTAAAAACGCGGGAAACATAATTATGAAAAACCTGATGGACTTTTCAACAGGCGCACTCATTTTCTGGGCAGTTGGCTGGGCAATTATGTATGGTGCATCATATGGCGGCTTTGGAAATAATGTTCTATTGAAAGTATCTGATTCTTCGGTTCTGAGAGACTGGATTTTCCAGGTTGTGTTCGCAGCGACTGCAGCAACAATCGTTTCAGGTGCCATGGCTGAAAGAACAAAGTTCAGTTCTTATCTGATATATTCTGTATTTATCACCGGGATAATATATCCCGTATTCGGTAGTTTTACCTGGGGTGGAGGATTCCTGGCAGAGATGGGATTCCATGATTTCGCAGGATCAACAATCGTCCATTCAGTTGGTGGTTGGGCAGCACTTATGGGTGCGATAATCCTTGGACCGAGAGTTGGAAAATACATCAGAAACGGAAAGAAAATAACAGTTAAAGCAATTCCCGGGCATAACCTTCCCCTTGCCTCACTCGGTGTATTTATCCTGTGGTTTGGATGGTTTGGATTTAATGCCGGATCAACTCTATCGGGTACAGACTTATCTATTGCTCATGTAGCAGTGACAACAACACTTGCAGCATCTGCCGGAGCAATCTTTGCAATGATGACGACATGGATAACTATGGGAAAACCAGATGTATCAATGTCTTTAAATGGTGCATTAGCCGGGCTTGTCGGGATTACAGCCGGAACATGGGCAGTAACCCCTTCTGCCGCAGTTATTATCGGCGCTCTTGCAGGAATAATCGTAGTATTTTCAGTAGAGTTCTTTGATAAAGTATTACACATTGATGATCCTGTCGGCGCAATTTCTGTGCACGGGGTATGTGGAGCATTCGGAACTTTAGCTGTTGGTTTCTTTGCCAATCGTCCCGATGATGGTCTACAGGGATTATTCTATGGCGGAGGATTTGAACTTCTGGGAGTTCAGACGCTTGGTGTTTTAGTGGGATTTGTTTGGGTGACTTTAACAGCGGGGATATTATTCCTGGTTATCAAGAAAACATCAGGACTTAGAGTATCAGAAGAAGAAGAGCTTCGCGGACTGGATATGGAAGAACACGGAACAGTTTCATACCCTGGTTTCCAGATCTTCAATAACGTGTAAAAGGAAGAGCGATCATGAAACTAATTATAGCGTATATTCAGCCGTATAAACTGAACGAAGTTAAACAGGAATTATTCAAAGACGATATACATAAAATATCTGTGACCAACTCAAAAGGGTGCGGTCAGCAGAAGGGATTTATAGAATCATATCGGGGAGTAGATATTGAAGTGAATCTGCTCGATAAAGTAAGAATAGAAATAGCAGTGAACGATGAGTTCGTCGACAGAACAACATCGGCTATTATCAAAGGAGCCAGAACAGGAAAGATCGGCGATGGAAAGATATTCGTTCTACCTATTGAGCAGACTATTCGCATCAGAAGCGGAGAAACTGCAGAAGTAGCAATCGGATAATCAAAAAAATTACATAAATGTATGGAATAAACAGATTCAAAACTAAAGGACGTTATCAAGAACACCAATAGTAAAGGAATTTTAGAATTTCATACATTTTTGTATATTCACCCAATATTTCCCACACAATTGTAGTTATTAATCAATACTTAAGTTTCTTAAATATATCGAAGATATCAATTGAAAATAGTAATTCCTTACAATGAATATAATTAAAAAATATCGACATTTACAAAATAATAAGTGGCATGGAATATGCTTAATTATTAATGTAAGATATATAAATGAATGGAGATTAAAAAATGAATAATGATACAATTACCTGCTCATCATCGGTAGAAGAGATTTATGGAGAAAACTGCTTCAGTTACTCAACAATGAAACAGAAACTGCCTAAACTTATCTTCAAAGAATTGAGAAAAGTTCAGAATGGAGAACAGATACTCTCGAAAGAAGTAGCCGAAGTAGTTGCATCAGCGATGAAAGACTGGGCAATATCCAAAGGTGCAACCCATTTTACCCACTGGTTCCAGCCATTGACAGGACTCACTGCTGAAAAGCATGACTCCTTTATTTCACCGGCAGGTGATGGGACAGTTTTAATGGAATTCTCCGGAAAGGAACTGATACAGGGAGAGCCCGACGCTTCTTCATTTCCAAACGGAGGATTAAGAGCTACTTTCGAAGCACGTGGATACACTGCCTGGGACACATCGTCACCGGCATTCCTTAAAGAAGACAAGACTGGTTTAACACTGACAATCCCTACGGCTTTTATTTCCTATACTGGTGAAGCTCTGGATAAAAAAGTGCCACTGTTAAGATCGATGGAAGCCGTAGCCGAACCTGCGATAAGAGTGCTTAAAGCCCTCGGCAATACAACATCAGTTAAAGTACATGCTCAGACCGGACCGGAACAGGAATATTTCCTTGTAGATAAAGAGTTATTTAATAAAAGACCTGACCTGAGACTAACAGGGCGAACAGTTTTTGGAACGATGTCGGCAAAAGGCCAGGAAATGGATGATCATTACTTTGGCGCTATAAAAGAAAGAGTAGCTGATTTTATGAGAGAACTGAACTGTGAACTGTGGAAACTGGGAATCAGTGCCAAGACACAGCACAACGAGGTAGCTCCAAACCAGTTTGAACTGGCTAATGTTTATACAACAACAAATGTTGCTACCGATAATAATCAGATTGTTATGGAGACAATGAAAAATGTTGCCGAAAGACACGAAATGGTATGTCTTTTACATGAAAAACCTTTTGACGGAATAAACGGTTCCGGAAAACATAACAACTGGTCTCTTGCTACAGATGATGGAATCAATTTACTGGAACCCGGTCATAATCCTCAGAACAATGCAAGATTCCTTATTTTTCTAGCAGCAATAATTAAAGCTGTAGATATTTATGCTCCACTCTTGAGATTATCAGCGGCAAACTCCGGAAACGATCACAGATTGGGAGCCAATGAAGCTCCTCCGGCAATAATATCCATTTTCCTGGGATCTGAGCTGGATTCTATCCTTAGAAAATTTGAAGAGGGAGAAAAAGTTCCATCGAGAGATGGCGGGATAATGGAAATTGGACAGACGATGCTTCCAGACCTGCCTCTTGATTCAACAGACAGGAACAGGACATCTCCCTTTGCATTTACCGGTAATAAATTTGAGTTCAGAATGGTAGGTTCAACTCAGTCAATATCAGGACCGAATGTCATCCTGAATACAGCTGTAGCTGAAATCTTAAAGGGATTCGCAGATATTCTGGAAAATGCTTCTGACGTTAACAAAGCTGTTAAAGAAATAGTTATTGAAACATACAAAAAACACAAAAGAATTATTTTTAATGGGAATGGTTATTCTGATGAATGGCTGGCAGAAGCTGAAAAAAGAGATCTTCCAAACCTGAAATCTTCAGTTGATGTTTTTCCTGAACTGATTAAAGACTACTCAGTAAAACTATTCGAAGACAATAAAGTACTCTCAAAAGCTGAACTTGAAGCCAGATATGAAATCCATCTTGAGACATACAGTAAACAGATCAATATAGAAGCCGGCGTTATGGTAGAAATGGCCGAAAGATTAATCTTCCCGACAAGCAGCAAATACGCTTCTAAAGTTGTAAAATCAATTGCAGCCATAAAAGGGGTAGCACCTTCTGTTTCTTTAGCACCACAGGAAGAACTTGTAGCTAAACTCGGTGAAAACCTCAGTGGCCTTCTCCAGTCATCAGCAAAAGTGACGGCAGAAATGAACAAAGCCCTTGAGCTTGAAGAAGATCTACTCGTTCAGGCCAAAGCTTACCGTGAAAAAGTGATCCCCGCGATGGATAAGCTGAGAACCTTCGGTGATGCATTGGAAAAAATGACCGATAAAGAGATGTGGCCTTATCCTTCATACGAAGATATGCTGTTTACACTGTAAAAAAGAGTAGGGAGGAAAGGAGACCGGAGACCGGAAGGATTTTCCTCTCTCCTCCGGTCTCCCTACTCCCAAAAACTATTCAAATTCTCTTCAAATATCCGGAACATTCACACCCATTTAAAATCCGCTTTTTTTCCTTTTATCCTTTACATAAATTCATTAATCTGAAACCCTCGAATACACCCTTTTCAACTGTCACAAATAGCCCAAATAGTTCAAAATAATTCTATAAAAAAAGATTTATATATTTCTTTTGGAAATTACTTGATTTTGGTTTAGTGGTGTCATATAGTAGTTTTTAATGTGAATAACTCCACATATAGTGTACATGAGGTATAGATGAAATGTCCCTTCTGCGGCAGCCTTGAAGATAAGGTTATCGAGTCGCGCCAGAACAACAGTGGATCGACAATTAGACGAAGAAGAGAATGCATATCCTGCAGCTATCGTTTCACCTCATATGAGAGGATTGAAGAGGTTCCTTTAAAGGTTATAAAAACCGATGGACATCGCCAGGATTTCGATCTGAAAAAGATTGAAAAGGGATTGTGGCGATCCCTGGAGAAAAGACCTGTATCAAGAGCAGCTCTTGAAAATCTGCTTCACGAGCTTGAAGATGAAGTTCACATGAAAGGCAAGAGCAGCAATGAGATACAATCGTCAGAAATCGGTGCCATGATTCTGGGGAAACTCTACTCTCTGGATCATGTGGCTTACATTCGTTTTGCATCGGTCTATAGAAAGTTTGAAGATGTAAATGAATTTATTAATGAAATAGAAAATATCAGCAAGAATATAAATACAAAAAAGTAGAAAGAGGTGTAAGTGAAACAAAAAGGAGAGAACGGGGACTGGAAAGAATTTCTGGGTCTGACCGTTGGAGAAGGACTTGATAAAGGGATTATCAAACAGGTCGTTAAACGAAACGGCCAGGTTGTCCCCTATGATAGAAATATCATAGCAAATGCCATTAGAAAATCAGCCTTGGCCACGGGAATAAAAGACGCTGAGTTATTCGTCCAGAAACAGACGGGAATTGTTGAGATCAAGCTTGAAAATGTCATGTCAAAAAGACATCCCAACTCGGCACCTGCCGTAGAGGAAATTCAGGATATTGTAGAAAATATTTTAATTGCATCCGATCATCCTGAACTGGCTAAAAACTATATACTCTATAGAGCCAGACACGAAGCCATAAGAGATGCGCAAAAGCTGATGCTGGATATAGACGATACCATGGATGGATATCTGTCACAGTCCGATTGGAGAGTGAATGAGAATGCGAATGTCAATTTCTCACTGGGAGGACTCATTCTTCATAATTCGGGAACTGTAACAGCCAACTACTGGCTCAAAAATATCTACAACAGCGATATTGCAGAAGCTCATAGAAGCGGCGCCATGCACATTCACGACCTTTCCATGTTCAGTGGATACTGTGCGGGATGGTCAATCAGACAGCTTATTGAAGAAGGCCTCGGCGGCGTTCCCGACAAGATTACATCTAAACCGGCTTCTCACCTATCCACCCTGGTATTCCAGATCGTAAATTTCCTTGGAGTTATGCAGAATGAATGGGCTGGAGCTCAGGCTCTTTCCAGTTTTGACACTTATCTCGCTCCTTTTGTAAAAGTTGACAAATTAAGCTATAAACAGGTAAAACAAGCCATCCAGAGTTTCATCTTCGGCGTAAATACTCCGTCCAGATGGGGATCTCAGGCTCCATTTACCAACATTACCCTCGACTGGGTCTGTCCGACAGACCTGAAAGAAAGAAAAGCAATCGTCGGCGGGAAAGAACTCGATTTCTGCTATGGTGAATGTAAAGATGAGATGGCTCTGATCAACAAGGCATTTATCGAACTGATGATTGAAGGTGATGCCAACGGCAGAGGTTTTGCCTACCCTATCCCCACTTACAATATCACTGAAGATTTCGACTGGGATTCGGAAAATGCCCGACTGCTTTTTGAAATGACAGCAAAATACGGAACACCTTATTTCCAGAATTTTATTAATTCCGACCTGAATCCGGAAGATGTGCGCTCTATGTGCTGTCGCCTTCAGCTTGATAAAAGAGAGCTGAGAAATCGTGGTGGTGGATTATTCGGATCTGATGAGTTCACAGGCTCTGTCGGAGTTGTTACCATCAACCTGCCGAGAATCGGTTATCTCTCATCATCCAAAGAAGAATTTTACAGCAGGCTTGATAAGATTATGGATCTTGCGAAAGACTCTCTGGTCATCAAAAGAAAAGTTATCAACAAACTTCTGGAATCGGGCTTATTCCCCTATACGATGAGATACCTGAAGCACTTGAATAATCACTTCTCGACAATAGGACTTGTCGGTATGAACGAAACTCTTCTGAATTTCTCAGGTATCAATCTGACAACTGAAAAAGGACAGGACATCGCTGACGAAATTCTTGTCTATATGCGGGACAGACTGGCTGATTATCAGGAAACTACAGGGGATTTATTCAATCTTGAAGCGACACCTGCGGAAAGTACCAGTTACAGACTGGCCAAACACGATAAAAAACATTTCCCGGATATAATCACAGCGGGGACAGACGAACCCTATTACACTAACTCGACACAGCTTCCCGTTGACTTCACTCCTGATATTTTTGACGCTCTCGATCTTCAGGATAGACTGCAGAAGAAGTACACCGGTGGAACTGTATTCCACGGAATGCTGGGAGAAGCAATAAAAGACTGGAAAGCCTGTAGAAAACTGGTCAAGACAATAGCCAGCAATTACAAGCTCCCCTATTTTACAATTTCTCCGGTTTTCTCCATTTGTTCAGTTCACGGTTATCTTGAAGGTGAACACTTCAATTGCCCCAAATGTGCAAAAGAAGAAAAGGAATCCATCAAAAAAGAGATAAAGAAACTCGAAAAAGAAAAACAGCAGTTACTGATTAAGGAGACAATATAATGACCACAGTGGTAGAAATAGACAGTAGAATCAATGAGCTCAAAGAACAACTGAATAATGTGGAAGGCAAAAAATCTGAGGTTTATGCAAGAATCGTTGGTTATTATAGATCCGTCGTTAACTGGAATAAAGGAAAAAGCGAAGAATATGGCGAAAGAGTAAATTTTTCCGATCTCGAAACAAGAAATATTGAAAAGCCATATACACCGGAACCGATTGTGGAGCAAACAGAGGCAATCGAAATCAGTTTTGAAGAGAAAAAACTGGAAATAGAGAACCTCGATGCAGCTTCATTCTCGTTCTTTTTTAAAGAGACATGCCCAAACTGTCCACCGGTAAAAGCAGTCATTGATTCCATTTCGCTTGAAGGTAATAAGATCAATGTCGATGAATCAAACGGATTGACAGAAGCCATGAATTCTTCTGTGTACAGTGCTCCTACTGTCATCCTCTATGATGCTGATGGATCTGAAATATACAGAACAGGAAATGCAGAAAAACTGAAGGATTTCCTGAAAGTTCAATCTGCTTAATGGTCCTTACTCATGCGGCTTTAGTGAAGACGACCCTCCTCGATTATCCCGGGGAGGTCGCTTCCATTATTTTCACACCCCGATGCAATTTGCGCTGTCCCTATTGCCACAATCCCTCACTTGTAATTCAAACAGATAAAAATGAAGACTTACTGCCTCTTGACGAAATTAGAGCATTCTTAAATAAACGAAAGAAACTGATCGGAGCCGTCGTTATTTCAGGTGGAGAACCTCTTATCCATGAAAATATAGGCGATCTGGTTACCTATATAAAATCTCTCGGCCTAAAGGTTAAAATTGATACTAACGGACTATACCCGGACCAGTTAATAAAGCTGAAAGCCGATTATATCGCCATGGATATTAAGACCTCCCCTCATAATTACTACAAACTCGGGCTCCAGGGAGATCGAAATAAACTCTTAAAATCGATCAGTTATATTATTGAATCGGGAATCGATCATGAATTCAGAACAACTGTGACAGAAGAGATTATTGATGAAAATGACATTGCAGAATTAGTACCTGTCCTGAAAAATGCACAGCATTGGTACTTCACTCCTTTTCAAAATGGAAACACTCTTGATCCATCATTCGGGGATAAAGAATCGCCATCTGATGAGTATATGGAAACACTGAAATCCATAGCGGAAAATGCCGGAATAAAAAGCAGCATCCGTTAATATTTTTTCCCGAATTATTATTGACCAAAGAATTCATTTAATGTAATATCCCCCTTGTAAGCAACTTTCCCCTGTAGCTCAGTTGGTAGAGCGGGTGACTGTTAATCACTAGGTCAGGAGTTCGAGTCTCTTCGGGGGAGCTAACAAGGTTCAAACATAACGTTTGAACCTTTTCTATTTATAATTACTTGAAGAGACTTGATCCATGAGGTCTTGGTGCCAAGACCGAAAAAAGACAGCGATCTTTTGAGCTGTCGATAAATAGGCGCGAATACGTGGAGCGCAAAATGGCAGGGATGCCATTTTAGTTCTGGAGGCGACCCGTAATGTGAATCAAACATAAACTAGGATTCACAAAGAATGCGATCATTTGAGCATTTAACAATCACGATGATTTCGAATGTAAGGCGAGTCTCTTCGGGGAAGTTTTAAAGTCTTACCATGAAGGCAATGAACAGTCAGATTCGCTAGCTCATACTCTTTGTTCGGTCCCGAATATGGGACTATGGATGAGTATTCGCTAGCTCATACTCTTTGTTCGGTCCCGAATATGGGACTATGGATGAGTATTCGCTAGCTCATACTCTTTGTTCGGTCCCGAATATGGGACCTCATATTTAAAAATAAAATACAGAATTTCAATTAAGAGCCTCGTTTAATAGCAGTATTTTTGTTATTTATTATTTTTAAAGCAGTATTTGTGTTACAATAGGTTTTGAATACTGCAATTTTGTTTAGAGATGAACAAAGGAATAAGATGGAATGAATGATTTTTATTTTGGATCGGATTCGTTAAGAAGAAAACTTTCTTCAGAAGGAAAGATCAGAAAAATATATACCGGAGCTTACACAAGCATTAAAAATGATAAAGAGCTTATGAAGGTTATGCATTACCAATGGCCTCTGATTGTCGCTCACGCTTTTAAAAACTCCGTGATCAGTTACAGGAGTGCTATTGAGTTTAAACCAAGCCCGCAAGGGTATATCTATCTCATATCCAAACAATCAAAATCCGTAAATATAGGAGGAATTGAGTTTAAGCTTATACGGGGAACGCCGATGAGTGTTTCAAACAGAAAAGCATTGATGGGAGCTCCAATTGCATGTATTGAGAGAGCATTTTTAGATTCACTTATCAGTTCCAGAATTAAAGTAAGTGATGATAGATACATTCCCGTAGGCGAACTGGAAGACAGACTCGAGCATATGATGACACAATCAGGAGAGGGCGCTTTAAATTTATTCAGAGACAACGCAAAAAAAATATCCAGGGAACTGGATATGCCCATCTCCTATAAAAAGCTTGATAAAATTATTGGGACTCTCCTTGGATCAAAAGATTCTAAGCTTCATGGAATGCGATCTATTCAAAGGCTTAATGGACTTCCTGTTGATGATGGTAAAATTGAGCTATTTTTCATATTGGCAAGTCATTTAGAAGCCACTTATTATCCCGAGAGCAAAGATGCAAATCTTGATAATAACGAGTATTTTGAAAACAAAGCTTTTTTCGAAAGTTACTTTTCAAACTACATTGAAGGAACAGATTTCCTGATTGATGAAGCTGAGCAAATTGTCTTTGACAAAAAAGAAATAGCAAACAGAATTAACGATTCTCATGACATCTCCGGTACATTTAAAATTGTGTCAGATAAATCTTATATGATTTCATCTCCTCATTCATTTCCGGATTTTATAGATAGTTTAAGACATATTAATAAAACTGTTATTCCTTCCAGACTAGATAAGTTTCCCGGGGATTTTAAAACTAAAGAAAATCGGGCTGGAAATACAATTTTTGTCCATCCTGATTATGTAGAAGGAACTTTAAAACGTGCTTTTGAGATTTCAAAAACAATCTCCCAACCTATTGCTAAGGCTATATTTTTATGTTTTGTTGTTTCCGAGGTACATCCATTTACTGATGGGAATGGAAGAACCTGTAGAATTATTTTAAACCGGGAGCTTTTATCAGAAGGTCTTAACAGCATAATAATTCCTACAGTTTTCAGGGAGGATTATCTATTGTCATTGAGAGCTCTTTCCCGTAAAGGCCGACCCGCGCCTTTAGTTGCAATGTTCTTAAGAGCATTAAAGTTTTCAACTTTAGACTATAGCAATTATCAGTCAGTAAAAAAAGAAATAACTAGAAGAAACTGGTTTCTCGAACCTGATGAAGGGAAAATAATAGATTAATCCAGCTTCCCTTTACGAAAGTAAGGATCTGCTTCTGCAATAATTAAAGTGCATCTCGGGATCTATCTATTATCAGATCAGTTGCTGTTAATCACTAGGTCAGGAGTTCGAGTCCGTTATGAAACTTATATAAGACGCGCTGTGCTTGGATTGCACATTGTTCGAGACTGCGAGTCTCGCCTCTCATAGGGGAGCTTTAAAGATTCAGATTTACGTCTGAATCTTTTTCTATTTACAGGTATTATACATCGCGGTGTAACCGCATCCTAAACTTACATAGATGCTTTAGCATCTCTATAACCAGTTCAAGAGACTCGAAAATTCAAGAACGCCGAGCAGGCGAGGTGAACACACATCGGTATGTGAACAAAGATTGCGATCATTTGAGCAATCATCAATGGACACAGGACGTGCCCGGAAGTGAATGAATCGACCTGGAGGGAGAAATCATGATGATTTCGAATCGGAGGGCGAGTCTCTTCGGGGGAGCTAACAAGGTTCAAACATAGCGTTTGAACCTTGTTTTATTTATAAATATTAAACAGACATTAATGTCCTCTGGACATTCTACATTGTAGTCATTTGACCAGCGAAAAGACATATTCTAATCATTTTACCAACCAGATACCAATTTTTCATGCTGAAGGCTAATTTCTATATACTACAATCAAAATATAATGATTTTACTGAAATATTCGTGATTTTAACTATTTTATTGACAACAAGATATAATATAATAATATTACAAGGATAATAATAGTTTTACGAGGATCCCTTATGGAAATAAATGTTTTGAAAAATCGTCCAGCAGGCTATGCGTATCTTCTTGATATGCTAGGTATGGTGGGCATACCTCATTGGCACACCTCATTTGTGTCCTCATCGGGCACTCACAAATCGAAGGTTCAGGAAAGTGGTGCAGTTGAAGACATATACCCGGTAAGGTACTGGCCTGGAGAAAAAGTCGGAGACCACCTTGAGTTTGCATTGAAATACGACGGTGTAAATCTGGGATTACTGGATATAATCTTCGAAAAAATTCCTCAGGAAGAGCTCGCTGAGTATATAAAATCCAAGCCAACTGGTAAGTATACTCGGAGGATTTGGTTTTTCTATGAGTTTCTTACGGGTAAGCAACTATCTGTCGATAACATTGCTACCGGTAACTATGTCGAGGCACTGGAAGCTAAAGATTATTACACCGTTCAGAAAGGGGAAAAGTCTCAACGCCACCGAATTGTCAATAACCTTCTTGGTCCCAAAGCCTTTTGTCCAGTAGTAAGACGAACTAAAAATCTTTCCAGGTTGGATTCATCGGACATGCGTAAAAGGTGTGAAGATATAATCTCCTCCTATCCTCCCAAACTTCTTCGCCGGGCGCTGAAGTACCTCTACAACAAAGAAACAAAGTCATCCTTTGAAATTGAGCACATAAAGCCCAATGCCATCCGAACAGAAAAATTCATAAAATCTCTGGAGCTTGCTGAAAAAGAAGACTTTTGCGAAAAGGAAAGGCTGATAGAACTTCAGAACCTGATTGTTGACCCTCGATTCAAAGATAAGAATTATCGGGAAAGTCAAAATTATGTTGGACAGACAATTGCCTACCAAAAAGAGATAATACATTTCATCAGTCCAAAACCTGATGATCTCCCTAATCTGATGGAGGGATTGATCGAATCTCATAAACGGATGAAAGCGGGAAATGTTTCTCCGATCATCCACGCAGCGGCTATTGCCTACGGTTTTGTATTCCTCCACCCCTTTGAAGATGGAAACGGACGAATCCATAGGTTCTTGATACATAATATCCTTTCGTTACAGGAACTGGTGCCACGTGGACTCATGTTTCCGGTCTCAGCAGTTATGTTAAAAAATCCGATTGATTACGATGCATCACTGGAAGATTTCTCACGGCCTTTACTCGGGCTCGTCGAATATCAACTGGATGAAATGGGGCAAATGACCGTCGAGAATGATACAGCACGCTGGTACCAGTATATGGACATGACATCTCAAGCAGAAGCGTTATATGAGTTTGTCACCAAAACGATCGATGAAGAACTTATGGATGAGCTAAGTTTTCTGGCCAACTATGACAATACCAAAAAGGCGATACAAGATATCATTGACATGCCTGATCGTCTGATTGACTTATTCATACAGCTTTGTCTGCAAAACAACGGTAGCCTTTCAGCCAGAAAGAGATCTGCTCACTTCAATTTCCTGAGCGATGTTGAGCTTGCAGCTATGGAACATGTGGTAAAAGACGGCTATAAATTAAGACTTATTTCAGACCGCACCAGGAAATTGGAGTAGAACACACATCTGTGTGTGAAAATAAAATGCGATCAATTGAGCATTTGACAAATTTCCAGGGATGGAGTCGGCAGTGAATAGATAGACCTGAAAGGAGAAATCACGATGATTTCGAGTGTAAGGCGAGTCTCTTCGGGGGAGCTAATAAAATCCTACTAGGTGAGCAATTAAAAGCATGATTGAAGATCTCCATGCTTCAGGCAGAAACAGCATATATAGCTGAGCTTATGTAGTGCCTTTATCATATATGGCTTCTGGATTTATATTATATTTACATCAATAAAGGATGTCCTTGGATAACTGTAAACGACGTTTTGAATAGAACATGCTCTATAATATATAACTAAGCAGCATAATTAATCATCTCGAATGAAGCTCCGTTCTTAACCGCATCATCTCAAATATTCATATCCTGGTGCTCAGATAGCACAATATGAATAGGTTGTAATTCAACATATCCTAAGATCAATTTTCTTGGATATGGTTTCTCTTCAGGATAATCCTTAATAACTTCGCCATTTTGGGTAAACTTGAAAAAGATTAAAAACTGTTCCATATATATTAAATAATGATGAAATCCGAAATAATCAGCAGTGCGGCACCGTTTAAAAAACTCTCCGGATCGATTGGTTCATAGTCGATTTCAAGGTTTCGAGGTATAGAGAGATTTTCTTCCAGCTCTTTCATTAAATAGGGCAGTAACGCCTTCCCTTCCGAATTGAAATGACCTGAAACGATAATTTTCGACACATCCAGCATAAGCATAAGAGGAATCAGTGCTTTGCTCAGATTCGCCATGGCATCGGCAACGATCCCTTCTGCAGGTTTCTCACCTAGACTGCAACGACGAAAAAGGTCGGCCAGGGCATCGTAACATTCCGATTCGTCTCCTGGATTTACCTTTTCCAGATACTGATGATGCAGCAGTTTTTCGTTCATCATTGTGATCAGGCAGCCCGTTTTACCACAACTGCATTTTAGCTCATTCTCTGCAATTTTAATATGACTGATTTCTCCTGAGAGATGATTATCCCCCTGAAAAACTTTGCCGTCGAGAAAAAGTCCCAATCCGATACCGGTACGGATAGTAACATAAAGAATGTTTCTTTTATGAGATAAAATCCTTTCCCGTTCCATGACATAGGCTCGTATAACATTATCGACGCGAACCAGGATCCCCAATCTCTTCTCTAATTCTGTCTGAAGATTTATAAACAAGTTCCCTTCGGAATGACAGAGAAAAAGAGAAAACTGGAAGGAGATAGTCGAGAAAAACAAGGGATCAATCTATGAAAAAATCGATGATCTCATACCTTATGTGGAGAAACTTCTCAACTGAATTCTCTCCAGGCATCTCTGAAATTAACAATTGTTTCCCATGGTGTATCGATCGGCGTATTACAGCTGGCAGAAAGAACAAAGCGATGGCGGTATGGTTTTAATTCCTCCAATAATTGTTCTACATAGTCGAAGACGGAATCCCTGGTTGTTAAATCTCTTGTTTCCCGGGCACTGATTCCTCCCGTGATAATAAACCGGTCATCGGTCATCTCAAAAGCCTCTTTCAGAGTCACATCACCTAAAGGCGGATATGCGACACCTTCGAGTCCGTCCACTCCCAGTGAAGATATGAGTTTTAGATTATCTTTCTGTTGCCCGCAGGCATGGATAAAAAAATTAGAATTTCCATCACGGCACATGGCGCTGGCCCTTTCGTAAAAAGAAGCCGAATACTTTTCAACATATCGGGGCGGGTGAAACATAGTGTCGAGATTATCCATAGACATGACTGCCGGAACTCCTGACTGTATCATTTTATCAAGAAGGTTCAACTGATCCCTCTCATGCATAGCCATTATTTCCCGCGCAAAGTCTTCATGATCACTCAGGAAGAATGTTGTCTCTACTGGCCCCAGAAGAAGATGAAGCATTTTCAATGGACTGTAAAAATCTCCCGCAATAATTAAACCATCATCGCCCACTTTCTCCTGTTCCGAATAGTACTTGTCCTGGATAAAGCTGGTACCAGTACGACAGATGAGATCTTCGAATGCATCTTTTTGTGAGTCCATATCATCAATCAGGAATTTTTCCTGCACTAAAGTCGATTCGCTAAACATATATCGGAATCGTTCTTCCAGCTCTCCTTTGGGAGTTATATACCGTACAATTGTAATTGTATCCTTTCCGTCTAAATGAGATTTCTTTTCTACCCGAACATTATCGAATTTCTTTTCAGTTAAACCGCCAAACCAGTATTCATTAGGATTGGAGTACGTATTTCTACTGAATACATCCAGCTCAAGATGCCTTATACAGTCCAACTGACTTTCACAGTTCTGAAGTGCATCGGGAATATTATTATGGTTTTTTTGATGTGTGAACCATTGCCAATAATTGGGAGCATAGACAAACCGCCCAGGATCCTTTCTTTCCAAAATTGATTTAACAGCATCTTTCTTCTTCATATTATCTTTTTATCCTTGAATTCTTAATGATTTTTGTCAGCCTTTTATGCCATTCCACATCGCGCCACATCCCCCTGAACTGGGGAGCGCAGAAATTACTGGTGCAAATGGCAACCCACTTGCCACTTTCAGCAGCTTTAATCGTTCCCAACTCACACAATTCTTTGACCCATCCCCAATCGAGCAGAGGCCAATCTTTATACTGTATAACAGCCCAGGATTCGGTAGTCGCAAGCAGTTTACCCGTACTGATAGATTGCTGAATCGCATGGTTTATTCTTGAAATAAGTAGCTCTTTCCAATAATCTTCATCTGATCTATAGAGCTTCTCTGCATATAATGCGATATTGTCATATCCGACGGGGTCAAATTTTTCGTAGTTGTAATTGATCTTTTCGTAGAATTCCCCTCCGGCCATCCAGATATGTGGATCAAATAAGTCGAGATATGATTCGTCAAATTCCTCCCAGCTGCTTTTGGGAATCTCAGAAAATGTATAGATAAGCTTGGGATAATGAGACTTTAGGATTTCAATAGTCTTTTTCATCCATCTCTGGATTTCCAAACTTGATCTATCTCTGTTCAAATCATCTTGCAGAAAAGGTGTCCAGGCCTTTAAGGGAAATTCATTTGAAGGATCGATATAAATAATATTGTCGAGAAGTCCAGCCTCTGCGATACTGTCGAGAGTTACCATCCAGGCCTGTGCCAGATCTTCGGGAGTTTTAATATCACAGACGACATTATCCACATCAATAGCCCACCAGGTAGAAAGAGCGACTTTGACATTTCTGGCGGCGCACTTGCCGATGAAGTCGTTGAGATTATTCTGCACTGTAATTCTTGTTCTCGCCGGACTGCCGAAATCCTGCTGATTCCTTACAGGAATGATTTCCCACTCTTTATGGGGATCTTTCCAGATAAAATGGGGATATGCATCGATCCGTACCGCATCATAACCTCTCTCTACCAATTCATCGAGGGCTTTATCCCAGTCTTCAAAACCGGCTCCCGGCCATCTTCTTTCCAACCATGAATAGTCCCACATAGTAATTGCATATGGATAATCTTGCTCTAATAAATTCAAAAAAACCTCCTGCAGAGTTGATATAATGATATTATAGAGCTTTAATCTCCCATGTCATTAGTATATATTGATTATCATTATGTATATATTGCTTTTTTTGGAAGATCTTATGATATACAGTATAAACTATTCAGAACCTGTATGAATCCTAATTGCCTAGATTTCCAATTAGCTTTCCAAGCAGAGTCTGTAGCAATAGAACATCATCTGAATCGATCCCATCCGTTGCCTGTTCATTTAATTCCAGAACAATGGGAATGATTATTTTTTTCAGACGATCACCTTCTTCAGTTAAAAAGATAGTTTTGTTTCTTCGATCAGATTTATCGGTCACTTTATAGATATAATTCTTTTTTATAAGGCTGCCCAGAAGTTTTGTGACTCTGGTTTTGTCCTTTAATGTTTTCTCAACTAATAGAGACTGGGAGATACCGTTCTCCTCCCAGAGCCTGCTAATGATGGAAAAGTCTTCAGGAGTTAGATTACAACCGGATTTTTTAAACCTGATTGTCAACTGCTTCCTGAATACAATTGCGGCCCTATTCACTTGATATCCAAGTAGTTGATCCAGTTCTAAATCAGGATTTTTGTTCATGGCCCTTCCTTATCACTTTAAAAATGCCTTTTGAATATCAAAATAATCCGACTTGGAATAAGGGCATTCTTTTATACAGATACTACAGCCCTCCCTATTAACGAATACAGGGAGGCACTTGTCCCTGATAATGTGAGTTTTCCGGCCCGACTCATGGGTAACCGGTTGCTCAAGAATGGCATTTGACGGGCAGTTTCTAATACATCTACCGCATCGGGCACAAAAATCATGTATCCATTGATGGGAATTCTCAGAAGATACCGGCAGATTATCCACATTGATGAAAATTGTAGAAATCCTTTGTCTCGATCCGAACTCAGGTGTAATCAGCAGCCCATGGCGGCCAAACCAGCCGAGGCCGGCTTCAACAGCAAGAGGAGGATATAGAGAAAGTCCTCCCAGAGGATGGCTTGCATGGCATTGAAATCCCATAGTCCTCAATTTTTCTGAAATCTGATTTGTTTTTATTCCCAAATCATTATAAGTAGACATAACCATTTTGAATGTTTCAATACTGGGCGCTTTTTCGATGGCCGATTGGTCCATTTCCATAGTAAGAACAATTGCATTGTTATATAAAACTGCTCTATCTTTGAATATCAGATGCTCCGGTAATTTTGTAAAACCGATAGAACCAATGCCGATTTCTTTCGCAAAACTCCTTAATTCTTTCAATTCTTTCTCTGTGATTATTTTCTTCTCTGTAATAGGATTATTACTAATACTCTTAATAGCCTTAGAGCCCTGAGATATGCATGAACTGAGATTATGACCAACTATAGATATATTTTTGAGGCTAAAGGGAACTTCCTTTCCACCGGGGATTTTATCGGGATTCGGCCAGCTTTTTTCAGGAGATCCGGGCACCGATTGAATTGCAAATTCCGATTTCGCCAATGATTTTTCCAGCTTAAACCATTTTGAAACCCTGGATCGGATAATCTGGAGAATCCCTTTTTCTAAAATATTCAAAAAACACATCCTTAAACTTAAAATTATCCTGATATTATATCAAAAACACACAATAGTTGCCATAGGCAACTATCTAACCTACCATGTAAAATACTTGCAAGAGGATAAAGTAAGCAGTTAATGCGCCAAGTTCAAAGCTCATAGTTACAGTTATTGATTCCCATATGAACCAGTATAATTCAGACATCTGGCTGTTCCTGAAAAAAATAATCACATGATATCCTGCTTCCTGGAAGTTTAGGAAATAAAATACGGTTGCGAACTTAAAGACTGATATAATATAGTGCTTTATGATTATTCAATCCTTCGTGCAACTGCTACCCATTCTTATTATAACTACCGGTGGTTTTCTTGTAACGAAAGTCTATCATCTATCCCGGGACACTCTGGTTAAAGTTATCTTTTCAAACTCAATGGATTAAGCCGTACTGTTGTTATCGTCGCTTCAAGTCTGCCATCAGCGGTGTTCACTTCAGTTCTGACAATACCTCTGATTTTCTCGTTGGTCGGATAAATAATTTTTCTCCGAATCAAGCTTCTTTCTTAAGAGCGGGAAGGTTAATTGTAAATTTGGTTCCTTCTCCCGGAGTGGATTGAACTGATAAATCCCCTTTGCAGGTTTCATTTACTATAAAGTATGAAACACTCAAGCCGAGTCCCGTTCCCACACCTTCCGGTTTTGTAGTGAAAAACGGTTCAAATATCCTCTTTCTTACTTTTTCTTCAATTCCAGGTCCATTGTCAATTATTTCTATTGATACCTGATCCTTATTGTCGAGATACAATATATTTACAATGAATTGAGGTTTTTTGGTTGCATTATCATACATTGCGTGAGCACCATTCTGAAAAATATTGTAGAATACCTGTTGTATTTTACTTTTGTCGCAGGTCACTGCGGGAACATTCGCTTCATAATTCCTGATAATTTTTATCTCTCTGAAATCATATCGTTTTTTAAGGTTATAATCAGTCCCGGCGAGTTCGATTGTTTTATCAATGAGGTCCCTTATGAAATACGGATCATGGGAAGCTACTCCGCTTCGTGCAAAACTGAGCATATTATTGACAATGACAGACATTCGTTCACCTGATTCATTAATCTTTTTAAGCATGGGATATATATCTCTCAATTCCAGATACTTCAATAGGGCATCCATTGAGATTCCAGCGGCTTCTGCAGCTCTGGCATTAGATGGAAATTTTTTGTTGAGCCCCAGCCTATTGGCCATAACATTAGCAGTCTGTATCATTCCAGCCAGCGGATTGTTGATTTCATGAGCCATTCCAGCGGCCAGACCTCCTACTGACAGCATTTTTTCATTCTGGATCATCATCTCTTCCATATAGATCTTATCTGTAACATTGTCTATTCGAATAACGGCGCCGCCCACCCCATCAGCAATGAGAGGATAGATAGTGATATCATCAATATTTGTTTCACCATCGATTGTAGAAAACTGATTTCTGATTATCTGCTTTTCTCTATGGCTGATTGCCTTATACACATCCTCCAAATAAGATTTCAAACGGGGAGCCGCATCATCTAATTTCCTTCCCAATGCATCTTTTAGTTTTATGCCTGTAATATATTCCGATTGTTTGTTCCACTGTGTGATGACCATGTCTGTATTGACACCTATAAGCATTGAAGGCATAGAATCCAGAATATTGATCAGGTAGGTTTTTGTTTTCTTCAGAGCGTCTTCCCTGTTTTCTATATCAGCTGCCATCAATTCAATTGATTCAGCGAGAAGGGATAATTCAGTAAAAGAGACTTCGGGAATTGTTATATCATATTGGCCGCTCGCAATTTCTCTTGTTGAATTAAGAATGATATTGAGGGGATCAGTGATACTCTTTCTTAAAAAATTACCGAATGACAATGCAATAACTGATATAATCAATGTTAGAACTAACAGCCAGTATGCCATATTTCTTACAGGATTCTCTATGATATCCTGAGACTGATACAATGCAACCATCCACTGCGACGGCTCAATGATAATGGAATACACATTGTATAGTTTTCCTTCATATTCAAATACACTGCTATACTCATTTCCTCTTCTCTCTTTTTTACTAATATTGAAAAAAGGATCATATTCCTGAAGCAGGACTTTGCTTCTGTCGGGATGAGAGATAAATACGCCTTTCTGATCAGTAACATATGCAAAGATACGTGAATCTGTAAATTGATTATCAGTTAAAATAGAATTGATTCTGTCCAGTGATAGAAAGGCTGTTAATACTCCTTCATCAAGAGGAATGCTCAGAGAAGCCACTGCGGTATCGAGCTGTTCAGATATGGATGACGGTGCCCAATAGGGTATCCCTTTATTTATTACTTCTCGAATATAATTATGACCGGATACATCAGATCCGAGAATTAATGGATCTTCCGGATATACAGTTGTCACAATGGCATTTTCATCTGCGATTTGAATTCCATAAATAAAATCATAAGTATCAGCAAATGATTCCAGAAGAGAATATATATCATCACTTTCAATATAAGAATCCATTTCCATTTGATGGATCATTAAATTGAGGATTGTTTCCGGATCAGTCAGTGTGTGCTCGACATTTTCGGCAATCAACCTCACCTGTCTCATGTCTGCAAGTGTTAATTCATCAGTCAATACTCTTGATGATATAAAAAGACTTGCCCCTCCGAGGATAATCAATGGGAGGAATATTGAAATTATCAGAAAGAACAGAAAGAATCTGCTGAAGTTAGTCCTGGGTATAAAGTTCATATGCATTGTTCTTTATTATGTATAGTGATTTTTTTCTCTTCACATCTCCATATTTATCTATTTCAACTTCTCCGGAAACACCATCAAATTTTCGTATTTTTATTATTTCTTCTTTTATTTCCTTTATATCCCAATTCCTACCGGCTTGTTTAACAGCTTCTGCAAACATCATTATAGTTTCATAAGCATAAACCGATGCAAAATTGGGTTCTGTGGCAAATAAATCATGATATTTCTTTTCAAACTCTATTTCAGCCGGTTCAGGTATAAAATTGATATATGTTCCGACAAGAATCATATCTTCAACAGTTTTTCCTCCAAAAGAAAGGATGTCTGTTGCCATGCTCCACTGACAGCTATAAAGGTGAGGAAGTTCACCATTCTTTGCATACAACTGTACAATAGACGCTGTATCCTTACTGATTGATGAAATTACAATGCCATCGAGATCTAACTGCAGTAAATTGTCAACGATGTCTGCAAAGTCCTCTTTGCCGGAAAACTCTTTCTCATAGAGAATATTGACATTATTCTTCTTTAACTCTGATTTAAGCCCCTGTACCACATAGTCTGTATACTCGAGATTTGTATGACTCCAGAGTATTGCAATGTTTTTATCTTCCCTGTCAATTACTGCCGACGCCAGAGTTTTTCCATCATCAGAAGCTGACGAATTCATTCTGAAAAAGTTATCATCAATTCCAACTGCATTATCAGTACTGACAACAGGACTAATGACCAGAAGATCTTTTCCTTTCGACTCTTCCATCAATACATTTGCCTGTCGACTTAAATGAGGCCCGATAATAAGAATAACATTATCATCGATGAACTCCTGAACAATTAATCTCGATTGATTTATGTTGCTGCCGTTATCTTTTGAAATAAGTTCAAGTTTCCTTCCCCACAATCCCCCCCGGCTATTTATTTCATCAATCGCCATAAGAGTACCATTTCTTGATAACGTACCCAAATTCGAACTTTTTGCAGAAAAATCTGCAATAAAACCAATGGGAATAGTCTTCTCCTGTCTAAAAATACCGATTAGAGACAAAATAGATATTAATAGAATGCCAGAAATTAAAGCTGGCTTTTTAATTTTCACTTCTGATCTATCTCCAGAAGAGAGTAATCATTATTTTCAACAATAAAATAAGATAATTCTCTTAAACCGTCACCGTATTCATCAAGCTGAAAATCATCAAGTATCCCCTCAATTTTTTCAGTTTTCACGATATATTCTTTTATTTTTTTACCATTTACACTTTTAGTCTTTCTCACGGCATCTGCATACATCTGAACTGATTCGTAAGCTGACCTGGATGCAATATTCGGTGTGGTGCCAAACCTGTCGGTATACTGTTCTGTAAACTTGATTTCTCTTTCTAATGGTTCTTTATTTTCAAATGAGTCAACAATGATCATGCCTTCGACAGTCTTACCTCCGTATTCAGTCACATTTGTAACCTTTACCCACTGACTTCCATACAACTGAGGCACCTGGTTATTTTTAGCGTATTGTTGAATGATTCCTGCAGTATCAATTCCACTGGCTACAAAAACTATTGCTTCCGATTGTAGTTTCTCCAACTGATCTGCAGTTTCCCGATAATCATCTTTATCAGAAAAATACAATTCATCTATAATAAAAGAGCTATCCCTGGAAACTTCATTGAGAATCCCTTCTAATACACCTTTTGTAAATATCCTGTTTCTACCATCCATCACAATGGCAATTCTTCTTTCCTGTCTTTTCATAATTGCTTTTGCAAGAAATGAACCCTGATTTGAAGCCGACGATGCAACACGAAGGAACATATCGTCAATACCCGAAAGTTCATCACTGCTGACAGTCGGAGCTATGATCAATGTTCCATTTTGTTTCGCAGCTTCAATGACTGTTGTTGCCAAACCGCTGACCATTGGACCGATAATAACATCAACCGATTGTTCAATCAGGTCGGAGACGACAGAAAAACACCTATCCTTATCTCCATTATGATCACCGATCGCGATGAGAACCGGATAACCGTTTAATCCGCCACTACCATTTATTTCATCAATTGCCATCTCGAGCCCATTTCTCCCACTTATTCCCAATTCGGCATTTCTGCTTGACAGATCTGCAACAAATCCGATAACAACCTGTCTATCTTGCTTACACGATGTAAAAATCACTGAAGAAATTGCCAGAATAAACAAGAAAGCTGAATAATAAAACTTCAGAGTTCTCCTCATAATGCGGTTCTCCATAATATCAATTCTACGACTCATAAGGTATAATATCAAATAACAGGAGTAAAAATGTTCTATTCAAAATTTGCCGATGACTATGAAAAAATCTTCCCTTACAGAGATTCTGTTTACGCATTTCTAAATGGGTTTATAGATGCTGAATGTAGAGATATTCTTGATATCGGTTGTGCGACCGGTCATTATTGCGGAAAGTTTTCAGAAAAGAAACTGAATGTTACAGGAATCGATCTGGATTCAGAAATGATTAAAAACGCCCGCAGAAATTATAGAGAAGTTATTTTTGAAGAAATGAATCTTGAAGATATAAAGGATTTAAACAAAAGTTTTGATTTTGTTTATTCTACCGGGAATGTTATGGCTCATATTTCAGAGAGCAGCTTCTCATTATTTCTTGATGAATTAAACAAAATTCTCGGAAAAAAAGGCATATGGGTATTTCAGGTTATCAACTGGGATTTTATCATGATGCAGAATGATTTCGATTTCCCGCTGATCGAAACTGAAAGCAAAGTTTTTCAAAGAAAATATACTGAAATCAAAAAGAGTTCTCTTATTTTCAACACAGAACTGAAGGATAAATCTGACGGTAAATCACTCTTCAAAGATCATGTAACCATGTACCCGGTTGCTTCAGACAAATACTTGAAAATGCATAGAGATAAGGGATTCGAATTAATTGGTCATTATTCAGATTATTCAAAAACACCTTTTAATAAAAATAGCTTTTCAGCTGATATTTATGTTTTTTCAGCAGCATCCACCTGAAGTAGTTTTATCATCACCGCTGCAGCCGCAGCTGATTTCATCTCTCCCCTTAAGTTTGGATGTTATGATAGCTGCAGCACATCCCACCCCTTTTTGAACTGTCAAAGCGCTGACAGGGCAATTCATCATACAGGCACCACATTCCATACAGAGATCTTTGTCTATAATATCCGCTTTTTTATCGATGATTTGAAATACATTATGGGGGCAGACATTTTTGCACATACCGCAACCTGTACAGAGTGATACATCATATTCCAGAGTACTTACACCTTTTATATACGTCATCATATTAAACCTCCTGTAATTATCAGAACCAGACCTGCCAGAGAACCTGCTGCCAGTATGGGAATAGATATTGCCATTTCCTTTTGGACACCTGAAAGCGATGTATATGTGCTGCTTCCTGTTAGATTCAATACCTGGAATACAATCCAGATCAGAAGCAACAGGATTTTACCTCCACCGTAAAGGTACGATTGCCATGGAAATATATTGATGAGATAAATAAAGGAGAGAGCACTGAATATAATTCCGATGGACAAACCCTTGAGAGAAAAAGAACGGCCCGGCAGAAGGGGAAGCAGTACTGAGGCCACAATGGATCCTGTGGCTATTGAAATCAGGACAATCAGTGAATTGCTGAGTATTGAACTTTTCAGGTTGTTTCCCGTTTTGTAGAAAAAGATTAAATCGAGAACAATAAAAAGGGTTGCAATTCCCAGGGACGGCAATAATCCTTGAGCAAAATGGGTCATAGACACTGCAAATCTTTCCTTTATGGTAAATTGTTTCTTTCTCATCTGGTCTGTTGCTTTATTGCCATTTTTTATGAATTCAGGAAGATCGACTGCTTCAACAGGACCATAAATTATACTGAAACCTGTTGATTTTTTGACTTCTGACGGAATCATTCCCGGAGCGCCAAGCTGGGGCAGGATTAATTGGGTGGTTGATACTTTCAGAGACAATTCCGTTTTTCTTATTTGATTAATAAGCTCTTCTGTTCCGAATGTTCCCTTTCCTGCAGCACACCAGACATTGATTCCTTTTGTATCGAGTACCAGAATCCAGACTTTAAAATCTTTTACAGCTCGTCTGAGGTGATCCAGGGTCAGCTTGTAATTGGCAGTGACTAAAACCGGGGACTCTTTATCGGGATTTCCCAGGGAGTATAATCCCGGTTCAACTTTGTACTGATTTCTTCGAATACCAAGACGGGCTCTGAAAGAGCCGATGTAGTCGGAGATTTTCCAATATCCATTTAATGTATTACTGGCAGCATCCATTTATCTCTCCTTTGGCTGCATAGCCGAGCAGCGAACTTGTTTGCGACCAGGCTTTGCAACAACCGGGATCATTCACTTTCCACTTATCAAATGTATCTGCAAGCAGTCTCGCTGCTTCGATTATTTTCTCTTCTTCGTGGCCGGGCAGGCAATTTAATAGTTTCTCATATTTCACATTCATTAAAGAATTAATCTCTTCAGCTTTTTTTTCACCAGTTTCTGTCAAAATGAGATTCTTCTTTCGACGATCCTCACTATCTTCTTTTCTGAGGATCAATCCGCTTTTCACCATCATCTCTACAGAACGACTGATTATGCTTTTGTCCATGAGCAGTGTATTTGCCAGTTCTTTCATAACCACTTCACGTTTTTCAAAAATTTCCATAATGATATGACACTCGTTAAAGGTTATTCCGCAGCATTCACCATCAACTTTCAGGCTATTAACCAGAAATCTCTCCATTTGACGAAGGGAACTTCTAAATTTTGTCATCTCTGATTTATACATATTGAAAAGATAAGCCTATTTAGTGATATTGTCAATAGTTGTTATTATCAACTATATATGTAAAAAAAAGATGCATACCCCGATCTCGTCGGGATAAAACATCTATTTATTGTGATTTATTGAGCTTTTATAATCTGAGCCAGTTCCTGGCCTCTATCAAAAGCGAGCTTATGAATATCTTCATCAGCTTTTCCCTTCCATTCTAGAGGATCGATAAAATCCCATTTCATATTTTCTGTTGCTGCATTAAAATCTTTCTGCGCTCCGCCGGTCCAGCCGAATGATCCGAATCTGAATACTTTCTTGTTCTGAACATGTTTCAGATTAAACATATTCAAAACTGATGCTATCGGGGGAAACATCTTGTATTCATATGTGGGCATTCCAAATACAAGACCTCTTGATTTCCATGCTGACGCCAGAGCCCATGAAACATCTTCATCGGGAACACGATGGACATGTACGGGAACGGATTCTGATCGTATACCTTTAATGACCGAATGGAGAACCTTCTCTGTATTTCCATACATACTTCCCCAGATAACAGTAATCTCCGGTTCAGCCGGTCCTTCCATGTATTCAGCAAATTTTCTGTATCTTTCAATGATCTGACCGGGATTCTCCCTCCAGATAATACCATGTGAGGGAGCAATTACTTTAATATCAAAATCTTTGAGTTTATCAATGGCCCTTAATACAAATTTTGAAAAGCTGCCGACGATATTCGCATAATAGCGAAGTGATTCGACATCAAAAAAGGTGTGTTCTTTTTCAGAAATTTCATCATCAAAAACAGAGACTGTAATTGATCCGTAAGATCCGAAAGCATCACATGAGAAAAGAATGCCTGATTCCTTTTCAAAAGTGATCATAGTTTCAGGCCAGTGGACATTGGGGATATTGTGAAAAATGAGTTCTTTATTGTTTCCCAGAGAAATAGTATCTCCCGAATCAATAATTTTTACATTTTCCGTAATTCCATAAAATCCTTCAACAAGGGCCGCCCCTTTTTTGTTTGTAACAAGTTCAACATCGGGAGAAATTTTCAAAAAATCTTCCAGCCAACCTGTATGGTCCGGCTCTATATGATTCAAAACCAGATAATCAATTTCTTTAGGATCTATTGGAATTGATGCTAACTGTTCTTTAATCACAGAAGGTGCCGTATCCCAATCTTCAACAAGATCTATAAGGGCAGTCTTTTCACCTTTAACTATGTAACAGTTAAGAGAGACCCCATCGGGAATGGGCCACATTCCTTCAAAGAGGTCTCCGTTTTCTATGTTTGCACCAAGTCTGTAAATTCCATCTGTAATCTTTACAGCTTTATTCAAACTCTACTCCTCCAGTGAAAAATCTTCTTTTCCGACTCCACATTCAGGACACTCCCAATCTTCAGGAATATCTTCAAATGCTGTCCCTGGAGCTATTCCACTATCAGGATCTCCAACTGCAGGATCATAAACCCATCCACATACATCGCATACATATTTTTTCATTTTTTTCTCCTAAAAAACTACTTCCGTAGTATTTATTATCACACTTTTTAATTTTCGCCAAGAACTTCAAAATAGGCCTGGCTATGAGCACATGCCGGGCAGGCACTCGGGGCTTCTTTTCCGAAATAAGTATAACCGCATTTTATGCAATGCCATAGAACATCATATTCTCTTTCAAAAAAACTATTGTTCTCCAGATCTTTAATTAAACTGGACAATATATTTTCATGATGCTTTTCAGCATTGGCTATTGAATCAAAAACAACAGCCACAGCGCTATATCCCTCTTCCCTTGCTTTTTCCGCGAATGAAGGATACATAGTCGAATTTTCAAAATTCTCATCGCCGGCAGCATTCTGTAGATTCTCCAATGTTGTTCCTGAACCATATGCAGGAAACTTTACATCGATTTCCAGGCTGGTACCGTTTAGAAACTTAAACAACCTGCTGCTGTGAGCTCTTTCCTGTCCGGAAATTTTTAAAAGAATATCAGAAATTTGTACAAATCCCTCTTTTTTAGCTTTTTTGGCAAAAATAGCATATCTGTTTCGTGCCATTGATTCACCGGCAAATGCTTTGACGAGGTTTTTTTCTGTTTCCGATCCACTGATATTCTTCATAATAACTCACTTGATAATAATAACCATTACTAATAGTGTCAATAATTTTATTGTATAATTAATTATAGGCTTGAAAAAAGTAATATTCAATCTTCTCTTTTCCACCTGCTTTCCATATAGGCAAAAATCCCGTCGAGGGTTAAAGCCAATAGAGCTGTGGCGAATGCCCCCTGAAACACAAAAGCATTATTATTTCTGACCAGGCCCGAAACTATAGGAGCACCAAGCCCTCCGGCACCGACTATGGAGCCCAGGGTAGCAGTACCGACATTAATAATAACACTAGTCCTTATACCACCCATAATTACAGGTGCCGCTATAGGGAGCTCTATATTGAAAAGAACATGACGGGGAGACATCCCCATTCCCCTGGCGGCATCGAGGATATCCGGCGAAACAGAATTCAAACCGGTAATGGTATTGTTAAGAACAGGAAGAATACTGTAGAGCACCAAGGCGATAACGGCTGGCGTAAAACCAAATCCCACAAGAGGAACTGTCAAAGCCAAAACAGCTACAGGAGGAAAAGTCTGAACAAGAGAACTCAGATCCTGAACGACTGGCAGAAAGTCCAATCCCCATCGCCTGGTCACAAAAATACCTCCCGACAGTCCTGCTCCGACAGCAAAGAGGCTTGATACTCCGACGAGTAACAGGTGCTCACCTGCCATTTCGGGAAGGGTCGCCCTTGGATATATGACATCAGTCAAAGATGGAAAAAGTCCCGAAAGCACTCTTTCCAGAAGATCCGGTGAAAAAAATAGTACAATCAGTGCAATTGGGATTATGAATAAGGGAATTTTTTTCATAGTCAGTCCCTTCCCGACCGGACTTGAATCTCTTCAAGAGAGATCTCTCCAAGCAAAAGTCCCTTATCATCTATAACAGGAAGCATTCCGACACCTTGAGCAAGCATTTTAGAAAGAGCTTCTTTCAAACTGCCGTCCCGGTGAATGCCCAATTCCCGAAAGGGAACTGCAGTCATCTCTTCAGCAATTGTTTTTCCCGGTTCTGAATCTTTAATCTGAACCCAGCCTTTTAATATACCACTATCATCTACAACCCAGAGGAATCCCTGATTATCCGGTTTGCCTCTCAATTCCTCATCGGGAACAATGTCTTCCGCAACAGAGTCAACGGGATGAAAAGTATCTTCTATGGAAAATCTGGAGAGACGCTTCAAAGCCCGGTTTGTACCTACAAAATCACGTACAAAATTATCTGCCGGGTTGGAAAGGATCTCTTCAGGGCGATCATATTGAACGACTTTCCCTTCTTTCATCACAAGGATTCTGTCTGCCATACGGATAGCTTCATCTAGGTCATGAGTCACAAAAACAACAGTTTTCTTAAGTTTTTTCTGTATTTTCAGGAATTCTCCCTGTAATACTTCTCTATTTAATGGATCTACAGCCCCAAAAGGCTCATCCATAAGCAGAATGGGTGGGTTTGCCGCCAGAGCTCTGGCCACTCCTATTCTCTGAGCTTCCCCTCCCGATAACTGGTTGGGATATTTATCTCTGTAATCTTCCGGTTTGAGACCGACAAGCTCGAGTAACTCGCTAACGCGCTTTATCCTGTCTTCTCTGGCCCACCCCAGCAATCTGGGAACTGTTGCAATATTTTTTGCAACGGTCATATGGGGAAATAATCCAACATTCTGAATGACATAACCGATTCCTCTCCTGAGAGACTCAACATTGATCTCTTTTATATCGTCACCAGCTACTTTTATCAGGCCATCAGTTGGAGTAATCAATCTGTTTATCATCCTCAACGTTGTTGTTTTGCCACAGCCCGAAGGTCCGATTATAACAGTGATCTCCCCCTCATTTATTGAAAGGGATAAAGCATCCACTGCCGTTTTATCTCCATATTTTTTTGATACGTTCTGTAGTTCAATCATATTTTTTTCCTTTCTACAGCTAAACCGGGCGAAACGGAAATACTGATAATAAATGACAATAATCTGTCGAGCAGTACTGCGAGAGTGATGACTGGAATGACTCCCAGAAGAATTAGATCGGGAGCACCCTGCCCCAACCCCTGAAAGATGAAGATCCCCAATCCACCAGCTCCTATAAGAGAAGCTACGGCTGTATTTCCCACAGCCTGAATGGCGGAAATTCTTATTCCGGTGAGAATGACGGGAAGTGCCATGGGAACCTCAACACTGAAAAATAACTGAACCGGCCCCATTCCCATGCCCTGTCCTGCCTGAAGTGTGTCGACATTGACAACAGAGAGTCCGATGTATGTGTTTCTCGCAACGGGAAGAAGGGCATAGAGGGTTAGAGCTATTAGTGCCGGGGTATTCCCTATCCCCTGAATGCCCATTTCTCTCAATAGAGGATAACGGAATGACAAATAGGATAAGGGTGCAATGAGAAGACCGAAAAGTGCCAGTGAAGGTATTGTCTGAACTGAGTTCAGAAAATTGAAAATCGGCTTTTCAATTCTCTTTCTCTTCCATGACAGAATTCCCAGGGGAATTCCCAAACATAGGGAAAGGAATACAGCTGTTCCCGATAACTTGAGATGATTGATTATTTCTGAAATGACTCTCTCTTCTTTTAAGAGAAATTCCATGGTTATGGATAAAGAATTCAAAGATCCTGTAAAATAATAGATAAGCAATATAATTATCGGGAGAGCCTGAAAGAAAAACCGCTTCCAGCGTCCCTGAATATGATAGAGAACCCCATTCAGAATCATAAAAGCTGAAGCCATCGATATCCAGAATCCTGAAGATAAGGTGATCCTGCCATAGGGAATTGATTCTGTGAGAAAATTCTCTGCCAGAGGACCTCCTGTAAGAAGTATGAGAAAAAATAGGGTAAAAGCTCCGAGACTCTTACCAGTCAGATAATTTTTCTGAGAACCTCTGATTCCCCAGAATAGTATTAATCCCAATAATATTATAACCGGAACCAGAACTATGAGACCGCCGCTTTCCAACCACGACATGGGAGTCCCGTCATCTACTCTATTGGGTTTCAGAGTAATGAGAGGAAAAAAAAGAGAGGCAATCCCGAGGACTGCCCCTGCTATAGTAATTTTGTCTCTTTTATCAGTCAAAAGTTCAAACCATCACTTTAGGAAACCTGCTGATTTCAGATATTCCATCGCAACGGAAGCGGCATCACGCCCTTCGACTGCAATAGCTGAATTCAATGCCTGAAGAATGGGTCCGTCCAGGCTTTCAAATACAGGTTTTAATAATGCTTCAATCTCGGGATTAGCCTGCAGAGTATCTTCCCGAATAATCGGAGCCGGAGCATACACAGGTTGAACCATAAGATTATCTTCGAGAACCAACAACCCGAGAGCTGCCAGTTGACCATCTGTTCCATAAGCCATTGCCAAGTTGACACCATCGGTACCACGAGCCGCCGCTTTTTCTGTGGTTGCGGTATTTCCACCGGAAAGTATCAGCAACTGATCTTTTTCAAAGTGAAAACCATATGCCGCTTCAAAAGATGGAAGTGAATCCGGTCTGCTTACAAATTCCTCGGAACCGGCAAGTTTAGCCACTCCACCACCATTAACATAAGCTGCCAGATCTGAGAGAGTTTTCATCCCCTCTTTATCAGCCAGATCTTTTCTTACGGCAATTGCCCATGTATTATTCGCCGGTGACGGCCTGAGCCATACTATTTTTCCGGCATCATAATCGAGTTTCTTAATTGTCTGATAACCTTTTTCCAGGTCTTTCCAGACAGTTGAATCACTTCCCGAATAAAAGAAGGCTCCATTACCGGTATACTCGGGGTATATATCAATTTCACCGCTCATTATTGCTTTTCTAATGACATCTGTAGTACCGAATTCAGTTCTGTTCTCTACAGGAATCCCCGCATCTTCCAATAGGTGAACAATCATATTACCGAGCAATGCCCCCTCCGTATCTATTTTTGAAGCAACGACTACCGGTTCCCTGTCTTCTTCAGTTTTCTTTTCTTCATCTTTATTATTACAACTTATGAAAAGAGATACTATCAATAGAAAGATCACTGTGATTCTACTTTTTTTCATTTGAACTCCTTTGTTCGTTTAAAAGCTAAACATTTCCTATTAAGTATATAAATCGCTTTATGAGAAGTCAAATTATCTATACCCGCCGATAGAAAAAGTTTACTGGTGAAGTAAACTTTAACCTTTGCATTTGATTATTAAAAAAGTTTCAGTATATTTCTTATATGATTTTAGAAAAAGAAATAGTACCAAAGGCTTTGAGATTCTGGTTTGTTGTTCATTTTGCTGCAGATATTCTCTTTGCAATACCCATGTTCTTTATTCCTGTACAGTTTTTTACTCTTCTCCGTTGGCAGACCATTGACCCCATAGCCACAAGAATGGTGGCAGCTGCTCTATTCGGTATAGGGATTGAATCTCTATTGAGCAGGAATGGATCGAAAGATTCATTTAAAACAATGCTCAGTTTGAAGATTATCTGGTCTTCTGCTGCTGTGGTTGGACTGAGCTGGGGATTGATATCGGGATTATTCGGAAATGTACTGGTGGGAATATCTCTACTGGTAATATTCCTGTTATTTAACATTCTCTGGGCATACTGGTTCATCTATCTCAAAAGGAACTAAAAAAGCTCCCTGTTTTTACAGGGAGCTCAAATCAGAATCTAATATTTATCTGCATATTCCTTAGTGACTTCTTCACGAATCTCCTGGGACATTTTGCCGGTAAACCAGCTGTGTTCAGGTCTCGAAAGAATTTCATCGGTTACACCGGGCAGCAGTTCTTCCGCTTCGGGAATTAATTTTACATAAAAATGCTGGGCAACCTCGTAAAACCCGTGCCATTGCACATAATCAGGTCCGGACATCGCCAGGCCGTTTCTCGCCCGTCGTCCTTCATGGTGCCAAAGCTCAAAATAAGTCCATTCGATTTTTTCATTAAATACTATAGCATCGATTTTTCCCGCTGCTTTCAATGCGGCCATAATATCACCTGCAGGTTTGGCGAACTTATCATTGTACAATTCGATTCCCGCATCCATCTGGATATAATGCTGTTCTACATACTGGGGACTGTGACAGTTCATGCAGACTTCCTGCATGGAAGCTCTTCCGCTTTCCCAGTTTTCCGTGTGCACAGAAACTGCGGGTTTCAGATTCCAGGACATTCTATCTGCCGGATCATGTGTTGCCGGCTGATTTGGTGTTGCTGAAACATGACAAGTCGCACAAGTCGGTGCCGCTGAATAATCTACACCTACAACCCATGGCTTCGCATCCATATTCATCTCGTCAAGATGACTGGAATAAGCTATATTATGTTTTGATTCTTCATATATTTCCATTTGAGGATGGTCCGGTCCCATATGACATTTCCCACAGGTTTCAGGAGTTCTCGCCTGTGCAATGGAGAAATCGTGTCTTGAGTGACAAGAAGAACAAGAGCCTGCCGAACCATCGGGATTAACTCTTCCTACACCGAAGTTGGGCCATGTATCTGCAGATAATTTTCCATTGGCTTCCACTTTCACATATGAACCGTGACAGGCCTGACATCCTGAAACAGAGGCGGGATATCCCTCAACAATTTCACCTAGATAATTATCCAGAGATCCGAGTACTTCCCCTGCGGCAGAATGGTGTGAATCCAGAAATTCTTCAGCCTCAGTCGCGTGACACTTGGCACAGTCATTGGGAGATACAATTATTGCTATCGTATTTCCGAAATGATCCATCGCATCGATATCATCTTCATTAGCTTCATGACATTCAAAACACCCGACACCAGCCGTTGCCATTTTGCTTTCCTCCCAGGAGGCTACGATGCCCGGAGTTTTCTTAGTATGGCAGTCAAGACAGGCTTTGGTACTGCCTGAAACAACGGCTTTCGATGTTGTCATTTCCAGAGGTTCCTGCTGCGCAGAACATCCGAATATGAATAGTGCTGTAGTTATCAGCAAAATATTCTTCATATATTTCTCCTTATTTTTTATTAGAATTTATCAAACCAGATTCTGTCATTAGAAATATTTCCTTCATTCAATACTTCCATAACAGCATCTATCATAATCGGTGGACCGCAGAGATATGCTTCTGAAGTTTCCCCTTCTGTCATTTTTCTCTCAAGAACCTGATGTATAAATCCTGTTTCACCTGTCCATCCCTCCTCAGGATCTGAAAGTCCAGGATGATAAATAAAGTTCTCGTTTTCTTCGGCCAGTTTCATAAAAAACTCATGATCGTAAAGATCTTTTGTTGCCCTTGCACCATAATAAAGTTCAATCTTTCTGTGTCGTTCGTTTTCCTTCCAATACTGAACAATCGCCTTGAGTGGAGCCAGTCCCACACCACCGGCGACACAGACAATTTTCCGGTGAGTATTCTGAAGAAAAAAATCTCCATAGGGTCCGGAAAATTCTATTGGATCACCTACTTTGAGTCCGTGTATATAATTAGAACCGATACCGTCGGGTATCCTTTTTACATTGAGTTCGATCTCATCGGTCTGCATGGGATTGGAAGCCATGGAATAGGCTCTGAAATCTGTGCCTGTATCGGTTTCCACCCGGATTTGAACATACTGTCCCGGTTTGTATTTAATATGATTGGGATCTTTCAGTTTGATTCTTATTCTGTTAATGTCCGACGTCACGCTTTCAGAAACGGAGATCTCGCCGACATATTCCTGGATTTCCAGGTATTCAGGAGGAATTTCAATATGCAGATCATTTTTTACTTTCAACTGACAAGCCATCCTGATACCGGACTGAACCTCCCGTGGACTGAGTATGAGCGTTTCAGTGGGAAGAGCAGCCCCACCCCCTTCAGTAACTTTCAGTTTACAGTATCCGCATGTTCCCTTCCCTCCACAGGCTGAAGGGATAAAATATTTTCTCTCAAACAAAATTCTCAAGAGGGAAACTCCGCCATTTGCTTCAAATTCCTTGTCGCCATTGATAACGATTTTACAAGTTCCGTAATTGGACATAATTTTATCGGCGACAATGATTATCAGAGAAACAGTAACGGCAAAGACATTCATAAATATAATGGAAGTTAAAATCATATTTACACTACTCCTGTAAAGCCGATAAATCCGAGAGCCATGACTCCCCCGATAATGGCGGTAATTCCCGCATCACCGAAATCGGCAAGGGGTTTGGAAAATATAAGTTTCTTTCTCAATGCACCCATTGTGATAATGGCCAGTAACCAACCGATACCGGAACCGAATGAAAAGACAACGCTTTCGATAAAAGGCTGAGACCTGAGGACCATAAACAGCGAGATTCCGAGAATGGCACAGTTCACTGTAATTAAAGGTAGAAAAATACCGAAGGCATGGTAAAGAGGAGGAAAGTAACGGTCTATAAAGATTTCCAGAACCTGAACGATAGCGGCGATATTGATAATAAAAACGAGGAATTGAAGATATTCCAACCCCAGCGGGATAAGTACTAAATAATAAACAACCCAGTTGGCTGCAGCGGTGATCGTCATAACAAAAGTTACGGCAATACCCATACCGATGGCCACATCGAGTTTTTTGGAAATAGTGATAAAAGGACACATCCCCAAAAAGAAAGTAAGGGCGATATTACTGGTCAAAATGGCAGAAAGAATAATCATAATCATGTTCATTTTTCTTTACTCCCCTTTCTTCTAATAATAACGTTGATAATAAGGATATACACTCCTAGCGAAAAGAACGCCCCCGGAGGAATTGTAAAGATAGATATTGTCTCAAAGGATTCGGGAAGGATTTGAAAACCAAAAATTGTACCGAATCCCACAAGCTCCCTGAATACGCTTATAGACAAGAGTGAAAAGGCGTATCCAAGACCGACACCCATAGCGTCAACGACAGATAAATCTGCGCTGTTACTGGCTGCAAAAGCTTCAGCCCTCCCCATGATGATACAGTTTGTAATAATCAGAGCTACATAAGCTCCCATTGCTTTGCTGATATCAGGTAAAAATAATTTAAGGACAATGTCAACGACGATAACCAGAGTCGAAGTGATCAGCATATAGGCAATCATTCTTACTTTTTCCGGAATAAAGTTTCTAATTGAGGAAATTATAGCTGAGTTCGCCATAAGAACAACAAGTACGGCCATTGTCATGACCAGTGTATTTTTAACCAGATTGGTAACAGCCAGAGTGGAACAGAGGCCGAGAACCATTCCGAAAATCGGATTGTTGTGCCAAAGTCCCTCTGTTAATACCTGACGGTTTTTTCTGGAAAATAAACGATATCCCTTTTTCGGGGTTCGCAAGTTTGTAGAGTCAGACATCTATTCTGCCTCCTTAAAAGCCTGGTCCATTTTTTCAATACCTTTATTTATAATGATCTGAAGGAAATTGCTCGTATTTGTGGCACCGGAAATAGCGTCCACTTCGTTGGGTTTCGATGAAAATTTAACCAGCTTCACTTCCGGCCTTATCAACACATCGTCAAATTGATCGAGGAATTCCTCTTCAACAATTCTCGCCCCTAATCCGGGAGTTTCGGCCTGACTGACAACTCTCATCTTATAGAGATTTTCTTTGTTTCCCCGAATTGCCAGCAGTATTTCAATATTGCTCCACAAACCCGGTCCGTCGGTTTTAAAAACAATCGTTCCCGGATCAATATCGCCTTTTGAAATATAATATGTTGTGTCGCCGACTTCTTTGATATCAAAATTATTGAGGAAGACTTCTTCCACATCATCTTCAGCAACAGAGACTTCAAACATCTCCAGGATGGTACCGTAAAGTCTAATATTGAAAATTGCAGAAAATTTTTCAAAGGCATAATTTCCCGAGGCCAGAAAAACTGTACAGATCGTCGAAAGGACCATCAGGAAAATGATTATTTTAACTGTTTTCATTGACAGCTCCTTTGAATTTCCCTGAAAGAACTGCTTCATCTACTATTGCTGAAAAAATATTGGTCAATAGAACTGCGTAGAATACGCCATCGGGAAATCCGGAAAAAGAACGGATGATAAAGGTCAGAGCTGCAGCGAAAACACCCATAATCCATCTTCCTCCGAAAGTTCTGGAAGCGAGTCTTCTGTCGGGGAGAATAAAAAAAGCGGCAAAAAGAATATTACCTATAAATATTGTGTCAAAGGAATCGGCAATTCGAACTCCTTTTGAAGTCTGAAAAACAAGAAACAACACAACGAGAGTTACAAGGTATGTGAAGACAGTCCTCACATCAATAACTCTGAATAATATCAACAGGACTCCACACAAAATTGTTATCAGCGGAATAGCATTTGACAATGGTTGGGGGAAATCTCCCAAGAGCAAGGAATTCAGAGGAACTGGTCCCCGTGATGCAAAATACTCCAGAGGATGATCTATAACAGGAACCATTGAAGACCAGAATACCTTATTGACTTCCAGTCCGGGAAAGGGAAATACCCATGCCAGGTTTAACGGACGTGTAAAACTTAGAGCACCGAAAGCCCATCCCAGAGCTACAGGAGAAAAAATCCTGTAACCATGACCTCCGAAGAATACAACACCAATTAGAATAGCGAGAAACATGGAGACGAAAACCATCCATAAGGGCATAGCCGGAGGAAATACCAGTGGCAGTAGAAACCATGTAGAAATACTGTAAGATTCATTTTCCTTTTTCTGTATTCCCGCTGCAGCCAGTTCGATGAGCATTCCCAGGGAAATAGAACAGATCAGAATGAGAATCACACTCCATCCGTACTTAACCATCGAGGCGAAATACAAAGGCAATGTGAATAGAGTTATATAGAGATCGTTACGGTTTGTCTTTTTCATGCATCATCTCCCCTTTCCGAACTGATTGTTTTGATAAGCAATGCTGATAAGGGAATATTCGAAGGACAGGCTACTGAACAGCGCCTGCATGACATACATAACTGCAGACCCATAGCATTGGCTTCAGCAAGATTCTCCTCTTTCAAATGGTGATAGAGAAGAGCGGGATATAAATCTGCAGGACAAACAGCCGCACAGGCAAGGCAGTTGATGCAGGGATCCTCTGTCTTGTCGATATTTTTCATCATGGAAATTTTTCTGTTAAAATTCGGATAAGTGAAGAGAAAATTCGAAGAACTATCGAATCGCCAACTTTTATCACTGATATGAGTGATTGAAGATGATGACACCAGAGAATCCCCGTTGAGTGCTTCACCGTTGACCGTATCGACAAAATCTTCGATATTGAGTTTTCTCAGATGATCTGCTGATTCAAAAAGATCAGTAAAACTCAAGTCGGGAGAAATAGAATAACTGTACACTGAATCGGGATCCACAAATACGGAAAGGGGATATTGAGCTGTATACTTATTCTGCCTGGTCACTTCCACAAGCTTCTTCATTTCCCATGCTGTAAGGTTGAGATCTTTTCTACTTTCATTATTTTTCTCCCTGATACCGTAGGGAACAATGCTCTTCAAACCATATTCTTTAATCAGCATTTGAAGATCATCTTCAAGATTATCGAATAAAAAAGACCCGAGAACTTCCGGGTCAGGACCGAAAGGGATGTTGGGAAGAAAGGAAACCCTCAGGGATTTCCAGTGTTTTTTATTCCAGTATCCCTTCTTTTCAGGGAATAAAGTGGTTAGTGTAGATAATAGATCACCATTTTTATCAACATTAAGCTCACTGATGTTTCCGACAACGTCAATTTTTCTGGACGTTACTCTATTAATGTTTAATTGCCTCATATAGAAATGTTAGATGATAATGATTACCATTTCAAGAATTATATAAAAATTAACCTATTGATTTTGCGGTGTTTTCTTGCTTTTAACAGGAATCATTACTATTTTTATTGTAATTACATAATGGAGGCATTAATGAATAAGAAACTTTTTACATCAATATTATTAATATTATTCCTATCGCAATTGGTATTTTCAGCTGAACCGGGATTCAGGGAAGTCACAGAATCAGACATTACATTTCAATGGAAAATTGATGGAGAGGAACTGATTATCATACTTTCCGCACCGACTGAAGGTTGGGTAGCTGTGGGATTCAATCCTTCCAAAGTTATGAAAGATGCTGATTTCATACTGGCCTATGTCGATGGAAGCAGGGTTCATATTGAAGACCATTTCGGAACGGGATTGTTTGGGCATAAAATTGACACTTCCATAGGTGGTACGGACAATGTTGAAGTAATAGAAGGAAAAGAGGAAATGGGTTCGACAACTGTGAAATTTTCCATACCGCTGAATTCCGGTGATGAATACGATAAAGTACTCGCAGAAGGCGATGATGTAAAAGTTCTATTGGCTTTTGGCGACAGAGATGACCTGACCCGTAAACACAAACGAAGAACTTCGGTTGAAATCGAATTATAAAAAAAGGCGGCTTCTGCCGCCTGTTCAATGACTCCGGTCTTTCTTACCGGAAGTATCTTTTTAAAAGTCCGGCAAAACCACTTCCGTGTCTTGCTTCATCTTTACACATTTCATGCACTGTATCGTGAACAGCATCATATCCAAGTTTCTTTGCCAATGTAGCCAGATCTTTTTTACCCTGACAGGCACCGTGTTCCGCTTCAGCTCGAGCAGCTACATTAGCTTTAGTATCAGCGACAAGAACTTCACCTAAGAGCTCTGCGAATCTCGATGCGTGATCGGCTTCTTCAAAAGCATATCTTTTAAAAGCTTCTGCGATTTCAGGATAACCCTCTCTATCAGCTTGTCTGCTCATTGCCAGGTACATACCTACTTCTGTACATTCTCCTGTAAAGTTTGCTCTTAAACCTTCAACAACTTCAGGATCAAGATCTTTTGCAACACCGATTACATGTTCATCGGCATAAGCTGTACTTCCCGCAGCACTCTGCTCGTTAAACTTGGCCTGAGGAGCTCCGCACTGTGGACATTTCTCCGGTGCATGATCTCCTGTATGAACATAACCGCAAACTGAACAAATCCATTTTTTTCCCATCTTGTTTCTCCTTAAGTAATAGTAGTAATGATTATTATTATTGATTCAATATAAAACACTTCAATAAATAATGTCAATAATATATAAATTTGTGTAAAAAAATATCAAAATCAAATTTTTCAAAAAATTATTACCGCCATCAATAAGAACCCGTTCCTTTTACCTTAACAATAATTTGACAAACCTATATGTATATGCGATGTTTGTTTCTGGAGAAAAGAACCTATTAATTATGCAAATTGAATCATTAAAATTGTTTTGTGATGTTGTTCAGCTGCTCAGTTTTTCTAAAGCGGCTAAAAGCAATGGAGTAACCCAGTCAACTGTAAGTCAGACAATTAATCACCTGGAAAAATACCTGAGTGTTCAACTCATTGATCGATCTCAACGCCCTTGGAAACTAACGACAGAAGGTCAGATATTCTACGATGGGTGCAAAGGCATTATGAATGATTTTCAACAACTTGAATATAAAATAAAAAAAAGTAATGAAGAGATGAATTCTTCCGTCACTGTCGCTTCCATTTATTCTGTCGGATTGAGAGATATGAAAAACTCGGTAAGTTTATTTACCGAGCTCAATTCCAAAGCAGAAATCAATTTGAAATATCTCACATCGAGCAATGTTTACAAAAGTGTCTTAAACGATGAAGTGGATTTTGGGATTGTATCATTTCCCAAACAAATGCGTGAACTATCAGTGACTACCTGGAAAGTTGAGCAGATGATACTTGTCTGCCCTCCTGAACACCGTTTATCAAGGCAAAAATTAATCGCACCACAACAGATATCAGGAGAATATTTCATTGGTTTTAATAAAAATCTGGAAATCCAGAAACAGATTGATAGATTTCTTAAGCAATATGAGATCAATGTTGATATATGTCTGGATTTTGACAATATAGAATCGATAAAGCGTGCTGTTGAAATCGGAACAGGAATTTCAATACTGCCCGCCCCCACTATTACTCAGGAAATTAAAAACAATACTCTTGTTGGAGTACCATTTACCAATAATAAATTTATTCGTCCAATGGGAATAATTCAAAGACGCAGTAAAAGAATGAATGCAACCGCTTTGGACTTTATTAATTTCCTGAACCGGGAAACAGAATAACCCCAGTCAAACAATGTATATTTATCTAAACATACACAGATAATATGAATATTTTTGCCTATTTATGCACCCTCAAGCACAATTTATTGATTTGTTTCTATAAAAAGGAGCTTATGTAATTGACAAGGCACAACTTTACACTTATTATTCCCCTATTAGTATTTCTGAAATTCAGATTTCCTAGTATCGTATTTATCAATACAGCAAATCGCATGAATTGATATATGAGTAAACCTAATATTAGTTTTTCTAATGCTGGGATTGAATACAATCCTAAATGTTTATTAAGATCCGGTAATTGATTCATCGACTCAGTCATCGGGTTTACTAATTAAAAATATAATTTTTTATACACGATTTAAGAACCTTTCACATTTGAGATTAATTAGATAAAAATTATTTTGGAGGGAAATATGTCTTATACAAAAGAAATATTTGAATTGGTAAAAAAGAAGAATCCCGGCGAATTGGAATTTCATCAGGCGGTAGATGAAGTATTAACATCACTGGCCCCGGTTATGGAACGGCATCCCGAATACAGAAAAGCGAGGATTCTGGAAAGAATCACTGAACCGGAAAGAGTTCTGATGTTCAGAGTTCCATGGTTCGCTGACAATGGGGAAATACAGGTTAACCGTGGTTTCAGAATTGAATTCAACAGTGCTATAGGTCCCTATAAAGGCGGATTGCGTTTTCATCCGACAGTAAATCTCGGTATACTTAAATTCCTTGCATTTGAACAGGTATTTAAAAACTCTTTAACTACGCTTCCCATGGGAGGAGGAAAGGGTGGATCTGATTTTGATCCAAAAGGTAAATCGGACAATGAAGTGATGCGGTTCTGCCAGTCATTTATGACAGAATTATCCCGTCATATAGGTCCGAACACAGATGTCCCTGCTGGAGATATCGGTGTTGGTGGCCGTGAAATCGGATATATGTTCGGACAATACAAACGTCTTCGAAATGAGTTTACCGGAATATTGACAGGTAAAGGACTGGATTGGGGAGGTTCTCTGATACGTCCCGAAGCAACTGGTTACGGCGCTGTCTATTTTGCAGAAGAGATGCTCAAAACAAGGAAAGATTCATTTAAAGGTAAAACATGCGTTGTCTCCGGTTCCGGTAACGTAGCGCAATATACTGTTGAAAAACTCAATCAGCTTGGGGCAAAAGTTGTCACGCTCTCAGATTCTTCAGGTTTTATCCACGATCCTTCGGGAATTGACGGGAAAAAGCTGGAATTTGTAATGGAACTCAAGAATGTTAAAAGAGGCAGAATAAAAGAGTACGCTGATAAATTCGGTGTAAAATTCTACAGCGACAAACGTCCCTGGGGTATTAAATGTGACGCCGCATTCCCTAGTGCCACACAAAACGAAATCGATACCGATGATGCACAGACTCTTCTTGATAACGGCTGTTTTGTTGTTTCAGAAGGAGCTAATATGCCGACATCTCCTGAAGGTGTGGAAAAATTCATCAAAGCTAAAATACTTTACGGTCCCGGGAAAGCGGCCAATGCCGGAGGCGTAGCCACTTCCGGACTGGAAATGAGTCAGAATTCAGCAAGACTATCATGGACCAGAGAAGAAGTAGATAAGAGACTTCACGATATAATGATCAGCATACACCAGGAGTCTTTCAAAGCTGCAAAAGATTACGGGCAAGAGGGAAATTACGTTCTCGGTGCCAATATTGCAGGATTTGTCAAAGTTGCCGATGCTATGCTCGACCAGGGTTTAGTTTAAGAGAAACTAAGTATCCCCACCTGATCAACAGGATCGGCTACCATTGAAATTGACCTTCCGTTTACCGGAAAATCGATGACATGAATGATATCCGACCAGTTGCTATTCTGGGGTAGAAGTTCCTGAAGCATGTTCTTTGAGTTTCGCAGAAGATCGTGTTTCAGGATATTCCCTTCCTTATCACTGAAATAACCCATATAGACCATGCCCGTTTCCACCATTTCGTTAAAAAAATGTGTCCCGAGAGAGAGATCGGGAACCAATCCTTCATGCATGGTGTCAATCTCACAAATTGCATAGGCTGTGCGTATTTCTGAAAATGAAACAGGCACCCCGAGGGAAGGAGTACTGGTTCCCCACCTGCCCGGTCCCAATAGAATTGTTCTGCGATTGCGGTTTTCCATCCTCAGTATTGTACCAATTATACGAGCGACAGAGTATCGTTTGCTATCGGGTAGTTTGCCATAAGTTTTAGGATCGACGAAAATAATGCTCTCCAGATCAACTGGACTGCTTCTCCCGACAATTGCACCTTGAGCTTTCATCAGAATATCTTTCTCTTCAATTTCCGGAATATGCACGTCCATGATATCATGCTCATCAACCTGAAAGGGACGACATTGAACAAGACATATTTTATATTCATCCGGTTTATAGAAATTGCAGGTAAATTCCAGATCCACATTTGATCCATATGTGGTTTTTACGATATTGAGAATATTGCGCATATTTTCAACGAAATCTGTTTCTTTCAGAAGTTTTTCAAAAGTCAGAAACCTGCCTTCTTTTCCGGTAATTCCCCTTTCTTTATAATAGCGTTCAGCCTGCCAGTCCCTGGTTCCGAATAAATCAAGGTGTGTTTCCAGTTTACTGATTCCGTCAAAATCAGTTTTACAGAAAGTATTATTTTCCAGATCGAGAAGATCAACTTTTTTCTGAGAGTAACGTTTGACCTCATCATCATTGGATTCGGGCCGTCTATCAGGAGCATTGAGCGCTACGACTCTGGTATAATCGTTATCAGATCGGTCAACAGCACGTGTCCCCAATCCGTAAACCAATCGGATCATTCCCGATTTTGGATCAATATCCCTGCTCCAGGCATAGGGGTTGAATGAAAATCCGACGCCTGAAAGCTGCGGATAATAATAAGTGCCTCTTGGAATTCCCGATACTCTTTGAATGAGAAGAGCCATCTGCTCATCTTTTCCCAGAACACCTCTCGATTTCCTGTAATTGAGAGCCTCTTCACTCATCGCACTGGCATAAACTGTCTTGACAGCGTGTAAGAGATTTTTCAATCTTTCTTTGTGAGTCCCCTGGTTGGGGCAGAAAACACTCTCATATTTTCCTGCAAAAGCATTGCCGAATGCATCTTCAAGGAGGCTGGAAGAGCGGACGATTATCGGTGCCTGACCGTAATAATCGAGCATATCGGCAAATCTCTGTAATATATATTTAGGGAATTTACCTTCCATTATTTTTTTACGTGCAGCATCAATATTATCAAGATAGGTTTCTGAGTTTTTCTGTTCCTGCTTTTCCCACCACAGATCATTTTCAACAAGAAATGTGTAGAAGGCATCGGAACCGATAAAAAAGGAATCGTGTCTCTCAAGTTTATTATAGATTTCCGGAGACTCCCTGCGTAATACTGCATGAACCAGAAGCATACCAACAGATTTTCCACCGACAAATCCCGTTCCTATCATCCTCTTCCATATATAAATAAGATCTTTCAGTGTAAAATATTCTTTGGCAATGGAAAGAACTTTTTTATCCCGCGAAATAACAATCCGGATTAACCAGAGAAATAACTCCTCCCCTTTTTCCGGGGAACATTCATTTCTTTCGACTTCTCCCAGAACCTCTTCTGCATGGATAAACATCCGATCCCAGGCACCGATCATCCTATAACTTGCCGATCTGAGTCCCGGCCACGGGACAGAAGAGAGAACTTCGGTTATTTGAAGGCTTTCCTTTACAGGTTCAAGCTTATCGTCCTTCTGCTCATGAAGCCGAAACATGGAGTGGGTATAACGTCCATTCACCTGAAAAGGCTTAATATATCTGACATCTTTATCTGAATAAACATCGAGAAGTATTTGAGTCGTTTCCGAAATGAGCTGTTCCGCATGAAAAGAATGCTTGTAACGCATAAAAGTAAAATAGGCAAAAGCATTCATATCGTATAAGTAAGGACAAATCAATTTAAAAAAATTGCCCACCATACGATCACTGAAACAACTGTTGGGAAGTTCAGACATTGAATCAAATATATAATTCCCTCTGACTTCAACTTTGGAGATAGTTTCACGTATGCTCACTACAAAATGTTCAAAACCTTTTAATGCATCGATTTCTACAATAGAGATTCCCGGTTCAGGAAGTAGTAGAGGAGCATGGTCTGCAAACCTGAAATAAACGAGTTCTGATCCTTTCTGGAGAATGTCCCGGGATAAATATTGAACATAAAATCTGTAATCATCAATAGTATCAACTCTCCAGACAAGGCTGTCGCCATGGTAGAGGCTTGTTAAAAGTTCATCGAGATCGGGAAGTCCTGTGGAAATATCCATATTTCATCACCTGCTGAAATATCATTCTAATTCTATAGTGATGTTTAGTAAAGAAACTATTTACAGTGGAAAAAGGTTGCATATACAAATAAAACAATGTAAAACTGGATTATATTATTATTTAATTATCAATCCAATTAAAAAGAGAGGATTCCATGATACCAGATTTGTCTAATCATTTTAATGATAGAAAACCATCAGCCATCAGACTTGCTCAGATTAAATTTGCAGAAAGAACTGATAAAACATCTCCGATTAATACGGCCATAGGAAATGTGTCCCTTCCTGTCCACCCGGCTATTGCAGAGAGGATGTTTAACCTCGACAAACCGGCAAGTCCATTTGCAGAATCTGTTGTAAAATACACTGCGACCGTAGGAATGGCCGAAACAAACCGCGCGTTTTTAAATATTATATCCTCAAGCGGATTTGAAACTGAAGGATTATACTCACAAATCACAAATGGTGGTTCCCAGGCAATGGAAATGGTCATTCTGGGAGTATGCGGTCAGGCGGGAAGCTCAGAAGCTCCTCTTCTTTTAATTGACGCAGCTTATACGAATTACAATGCGTTGGCAAAACGTGTAGGACGCAGAACGGTATCTGTATCGAGGCGACTTAAGGAAAATGGTGAGTTCAGCCTTCCATCAATTGACGAAATTGAATCTGTTATTATAAAAGAGAAACCTGGTGCTATGGTTGTTATTCCCTATGACAATCCAACAGGTCAATTCTACAATAAAGAAGCCCTGGTCAGACTTGCAGAGATTTGTGTGAAACACAATATCTGGATGATAAGTGATGAAGCCTATAGAGAACTATTTTATACAGGAGAAAAAACTTCCAGTATCTGGGGAATAACCGATAGTGACGTACCGGGAATTGAAGGCCGCAGGATTTCAATCGAAACATCTTCCAAGGTATGGAACGGATGCGGTTTGAGAATCGGAGCCATGATTACAGATAGAAAAGATTTTCATGAGAAAAGTGTCGCCGAATGTACAGCCGACTTATGCGCCAACGCAATAGGACAGTATATTTTCGCAGCTCTCGCCGATGAAGATCATGAGTCTCTGGCAAAGTGGTATGATACTCAGAGAGAATATTATAGAAATATGCTCGTATCCCTTACAGAAAGGTTTAAAGTTCTGATCCCGGGAGTAATCGTATCCAATCCCGATGCATCGCTTTACTCGGTTGTCGATGTGCGCAATGTTGTTGATAATTCTTTCGATGCTCTGGATTTTGTACTCTATTGTGCGCAGGAAGGGAAAGTGGATATTGGCGGAGAAGAACTAACTTTGCTCGTTGCACCCATGTCCGGATTCTACAGTCTTCCAGAAGGGGCGGAAAATCCGGGGAGAACACAGATGCGAATTGCATATGTCGAGTCTCCCGAAAGAATGGCTCTTGTACCGGATCTATTCAGTTCTTTGCTGGAACAGTACAAGAACAGAACTAAATGATATAAAATCCGGCGCTTAACAGTGCCGGATTTAAGGTAATCCGTCAAAGTCATCATTTCCCATTTTCTGTCTGTATTTGCTGGGGCTGACTCCTTTTTCTTTCCGAAAGACTTTACTGAAATAATTTATATCTTCAAATCCTAGTGTCAGTGCGATATCTGTAATGCTCTCTTCTGTTTGACTCAGCATCCATTGGGCTTCCATCATTCTCTTTTCTCTTATATATGAGAAAATTGTCTGGCCTGTTTCCTGGTTAAACCTTCTGGACAGGTATGAAGGATTAATCCCGCAATTCTCAGCTATATCAATCAATTTCAGCTTTGCATGAAGATTCATAAGAATAAACTGACAGGCTTTTACAATATAAATGCTATGGTTTTCAATGGCATAGTTGTATACAGCATCACAATAATTGAGCAGCATTTCCCTCTGGAGGTGCTCTATTCCATCAACAGTAGTCTGCTTTTCTATTTTGATCGCATACTTTTCAGATATACTATGAAGCAGAAATGCGGGAAGTCCTCCTTTCTCGGCGCTTAACCGCCCGATGCTATTTAAAACAATAGACATATTTTTTGATAGGCGTAGCGGGTTACTGGGCATTCTCGATTGAAAATCCATACTTGTTAATTCCCGATTGAAAATTTCACGCATTTCATCTCTCTTACCAGATGCAATCAGAAACCTTATATATCGTTCATTGCGATAACGGTTCTCAACCTCATCGATATCGATGTGCATTGAACTCTGAATCACAGAGTCCCGTATTTCCAACTCTTCGTATTCGGTGTTCTCAAAATCTTTGCCTGGATTGATCTTTAAACTCAGCAGCTGACTATAGGTTTTAATCTTCTCGGGAGTTCTTGTGGGTATGCTCTGTCCCGATTGTTTTCCCGGTCTGATTATCGGATAGGGATCTTCATCGAGAATAAATGGTCCGAGCAGCATCAGTCCATCATCAAAAGGAGCAACCAGAAACCGCATTCCTCTTTTGTCTCTCAGATTCATCACCGCGGTAATTCGGGAATCAGAATCAAAACCCTCAAGGTTCTCCAGAGATAAAATAACTGATGATAAATACAATGGTTTTCGATTATCAGTAAAATGGAACTGAATATCGAGATCAGTCAAAGAATAAAAAAACTGAAGATCTGTATCTGTCATTCTTCAATTATAGTCAGTATTTTACATATTAGGTAAATATATTCCATGTGGAATAAGATTTTTTGTAGTTAAATTATATTAAATCATAATGAAGGAGAAAAAATATGAAAAAACTCTCTTTGAAAAATTATTTCGGTTATGGCTTTGGCGATCTTGCTAATGGTTTAACTTTCGGAATGTCCGCTACATTTTTACTGGCATTCTATACAGATGTCCTGGGAATCACTGCTGCCGCAGCGGGGACCTTATTTCTTATTGCCCGGATATGGGATGCTATTAATGATCCTATTATGGGTGGCATTGCAGACAAGGCTTTCATTAAAAGAATCAAACGATACAAAAACCAGGGGAAAAAAGCTGAGAAATTCAGACCTTATCTGTTAAAAGGGAGCTGGCCGGTTATCGTAGCAGCCATACTCATGTTCATTGCACCTGAAAGTATGGCCATGGGACAGAAACTGATATGGGCCTATGCTACATACATAGCCTGGGGTATGGCTTATACATTTATCAATATTCCCTATGGGGGATTAGCTGCAGTAATGACCCAGGATCCGACAGAACGGTCCAAACTATCTGTTTCCAGAGGTCTCGGTGGTTTGTTCGGGGCCATTATCCCGAGAATAATTGTACCTATCTTTCTAGTCAGATTTGCTGATGATCAGGCAAGAGGATACCTTCTGGTCATGATTGTTTTCGGAATCATGACTTTTATATCTTATCTGATCAGTTATTTTACAGTAGAAGAGACTGTTGTGACAAAAGAAGAGAAAGTCGAGAAATTCAAAATTACGGACAGTTTTAAGGTTTTATCAAAAAACAGGCCATTTATGGCTGTTTCCATCGCTTCTATCGCCATGCTGACGGGAATGCTCATCCAGGGAAGCATGAGCATCTATTATTTCCGTGAAAATCTGAATGCCCTGGAACTGATGGCTCTAACCGGTGTTACAGCCATCGTACCCATGCTGCTTGTATCGGGAATTATTCCAAAGCTGGTTAAAAAATACGGAGTGAAGAAGACTAGTTGGGTATCGAGTCTTATATCGGGAATTCTATTTGGAATTTTGCTCTTTCTGCCCAGTAATCCCTGGATTTACCTGACGGGAACACTGATTGCCAGCATTTTTCTCATGATCCCCAATATGATTGTCTGGGGGATGGTATCGGACTGCATAGATTACAATCAGTTTCTTTCCGGATCGAGACAGGAAGGTTCTATATACGGACTCTATTCATTTGTAAGAAAACTGGGACAAGCTTTCGCCGGTTTCCTGGCTGGAGTGGGATTATCTATCGTCGGATACACAGCCGGTGCTGAAACACAAACTGCTGCAACCCTTTGGGGAATAAAATTTCTGACAATAGGAGTCCCGGCTATAGGTATGGTCATTGCCTTTTTTGCCTATTACTTTATCTGGAATCTTACACCGGAAAAACAGGCTGAAGTGACAGCCGCTATCAATAATGGAGAATAAAATTGAAACGAATCAATATAAATAAAAACTGGAACTTTGCACAGCCTGATAAAACGGATACAACTGTCGATCTTCCGCACACATGGAATGGGATCGACGGTCAGAATGGCGGAAATAATTATTTCAGGGGCAAGTGTGTTTATAGAAAAGAGATTACAACTGACTTCTCTGAAGGTCAGAGAGTTTATATCGAAATGGACGGTGCTAACAGTATCTGCACTGTCTTTATAGACGGAACAGAGCTAGGTGTACACAAAGGCGGTTATTCCACATTCAGATTTGATCTGACCCCTCACTTAACATCTGGAAAATCAGCAATGTTAGAAGTGCATGTGGATAACGCGCATTATGAAGATGTATACCCTCTAATGGCTGACTTTACCTTTATGGGAGGATTATACAGGGATGTCAGCTTACTGATAGTCAATGCTATACATTTTGATCTTGATGATTTCGGATCGACAGGAGTATATGTTCATCAGGAGCTCATTACTCCGGAGAAAGCATCTTTGAGAATAGAATCATTTCTGAGCGTCGAGTCCTCAATAGAATTTGAATTACAAATGCGCCTCGTTGATCATCAGGGAATGGCTGTTGCATCGAACAAAGGCAGAGAAAATAACATTCAGCTTGAAGTCGAATCTCCGAGATTGTGGAACGGGACTTCAGATCCCTATATGTACACTCTGGAAGCAAATCTGATCTCAGATGGAGAGCTTTGTGATTCCCGCAGGATTCCTGTCGGGCTGAGATCAATTGCCGTTGATCCCGCTAAGGGATTCATTCTAAATGGTAAAGTCGTCGCCCTGAACGGCGTCAGCCGGCACCAGGACAGAATCAATATCGGTTGGGCTCAGGGACAGAAAGAGATGGAAGAGGACATTTCGATTATAAGAGAAATGGGTGCCAATTCCATCAGACTGGCTCACTATCAGCACAACCAGTATTTTTATGATTTGTGCGACAGAGAGGGAATCATCACATGGGCAGAGATTCCCTA